>Ga0116223_10000161_pt1 | contig 85464 bp, 73 predicted proteins | sample Sb_taG_3_FD_90092 | JGI IMG/M metagenome (GOLD analysis project Ga0116223, IMG submission 90092) | Peat soil microbial communities from Weissenstadt, Germany - Sb_50d_a_PC metaG | ecosystem: Environmental > Terrestrial > Soil > Wetlands > Peat | place: Germany: Weissenstadt | collected 2010-09-21 | reverse complement strand
ACCAAGAGTGCGGATGGAAGGGTGGCGACAGTGGCGACTCGGCGGGAGAAAAACCTTGTCCGACAAAAACCAAGAATCGACTTGACTCCGACCGGCCTTCTCATGGAAGGCCATTACACTCATATGCCATCGGCCCTCCTTTTTTTCACACCCGTGACCGCATTCCATGTGACGAACAACCTTGACCGAGGATTGCGAAGTGTTCAGACTGGAATTCGTGCGCACGAACTCTCCCATGAACTCGGAAACGAACCGGCATCTAAAGCCTGGCCTTTCGGTCAGCGCTAACTCCTTGTTCCGGAATATTTTGCCTGGAAGTCGCCCAGATCCAATATTTTGCGGACAAAATGGCAGACCCCCCACCTTAACCCCAATAAAAACAGTAACTTACAGGAGCAGAGCCAAAAATGTACGAGAGGGATAGCCCTCGTCGGAGGCGGTGCCCACGAAGACTCAAATGTGATCAAAAGGCGGCCCCGAGGGGAGGCCGCCTTTTTGTTGCCTGCTTCACCGCAACAAAAGCTTTCGTCAGATCACGCTCTGGGAAGCGGGCCGTGCTGGAAGTGATATTGCAGAATGCGGGCGGCGAGGGCGGGACTCAGGGTTTGGCCGCGGGGCTCGACCGTACGGACGACCTCTCCGCGGCAGACTACCTCCGTGGGCGAGAGCCCGGCGATTTCCGCCGGGAGCACGAGATTGATTTCCAGTTGAACGCTGGGCTGCAGGAGTTCATCGCCCTGGAACAGCATTCCCGAGCGGCTGATGTTTTCGGTTTTGCCTTCGTGCCAAAGGTTTTCGCCGAGGCGGCGGTAGCGCAGAGGCAAGTGGAGTTGGAAACGTTGCGCGCGCGAGGGCGGAGCTTCGCGCTCCGGCATCACGTGACGGGACTGAGATAACTGCGAGGGCATGACGGCCTCCGGGGGAGTTGGGCTTGCGTCGAGCACTTCGCGGACCATGCGTTTCAGATCGCGAAGGTTAAAGGGCTTCTGGAGCAGACGTACGCCCGTGTCCAGAGTGCCGTTGTGTCCGACCACGTTCTCGGTGTAACCGGACATGTAAAGGACTTTCGTGTTGGGGCGAATTTCGGAAACGCGCTGGGCCAGTTCGCGGCCATTCATGCCGGGCATGATGACGTCGGTCAGCAGCAGGTGGATCACGCCTTCGTGGGCGACGGCGATCTGCAGGGCGACGGCGCCGTCGGCGGCTTCAATCACTTTGTAGCCCTGTTTTTCCAGGAACAGGCGGGCGAGGTAGCGCAGGTTGGATTCATCTTCGACCAGAAGAATGGTCTCCTTGCCGGCTTCGACAGCGCCGGTTTCAACCACCGGGACGACAACCGGGGAAACCGCCGGGCTGGGTGCGGCCACGCGCGGCAGGTAGATCTTGAAGGTGGTTCCTTTCCCCAGTTCGCTATAGACCCAGATATATCCGCCGCTCTGTTTGACGATACCGTAGACGGTGGAGAGGCCGAGGCCGGTTCCCTTGGTGCCCTTGGTGGTGAAGAAGGGCTCGAAGATGTGGGACTGGGTTTCGCTGTCCATGCCGGCGCCGGTATCGCTGATGGCGATCATGACGTAGTCGCCGGGCTGCAGCGGGGCGTGAAAGCGGACGTAGTCGTCATCGAGGACGACGTTGGAAGTCTCGATGGTGAGCTTGCCTCCCGAAGGCATGGCATCGCGGGCGTTGACGGCGAGGTTCATGATGACCTGCTCGATCTGGCCGGCATCGGCGCGCACCGGCCAGAGATCGGCGGAGGGGACCATGACGAGGTCAATGTCTTCGCCGATCATGCGGGTGAGCATCTTGAGGTTCTCGGTGACCACGCCGTTGAGGTTGACGATTTTGGGAGCGAGCATCTGCTTGCGGCTGAAAGCGAGAAGCTGGCGGGTCAGCGAGGAAGCGCGTTCGGCGGCGCTGCCGATTTCCTGGGCGGGCGCGCGCAATTCCGGGGCATCGCCCAGCCGCTCGAGCAGAAATTCCGTGTAGCCGGAGATCACCATCAGAAGGTTGTTGAAATCGTGCGCGATGCCGCCGGCGAGGCGGCCCACGGCTTCCATCTTCTGGGACTGGCGAAGCTGTTGTTCGAGGACGCGGCGCTCGGTTACGTCTTCGGCAAACAATTCAAACACCACCCCACCGCCGCGGCCATTGGGAACGGAGCGACCGGAAACGCGAACCACCGTGGTGGTGCGGTCTTTCCGCTTCCATTCCGCAGTGACTCCTTTGAAGGGGGATGAGGAGCGAAGAAAATCGGCCAGGACAAACCATTGTTCTGCATCGGAGTAGAGGCCGTGGATGTGCTGCCCGATCAGGTCGCCCGCCGCGGAGTAGCCGAGCATTTCGAGGAACGCGGGATTGGCGTCGAGCACTTTGCCGGTGGAATCGCAACGGCAGATGCCATAAGGGGCGTTGGTGACGAGCGAGCGGAAGTTCAGTTCGGAACGGCGCAGGTTCTCCTGCGCGGCGCGCAGGGCCGCGTTGAGCCAGCAGATCAGCATGGCGACGAAGAAGAAAAGGGAGAGGCGGATGATGGCGGTGCGCAACTGGGCGGGGCTGTGTTCTCCGGCGAGCGCGAAATAAGCGCTGACGGTGAGGGCGAAGGAGGTGGCGACCATTCCGGGCTTCCAGCCGCCATACCAGGCGCTGACCATGATGGCCACACCGAACAGGGCCAGGCGGCTTTCCGAGACATCCGCCAGCAGAATCGTGGGAATCAGGGCCAGCGCCGTGCTGAGCACGGCCACTCCGTAGCGCAGGATGGGCGCCCTGGCCGGAGGGATGCGAAGTAGGGGGAGGGTTACTCGCATGTAACGATGCTAGTTCCGCCCAACGAAATGCGATAGTTACAGGAGGTCCACCGGGGTTGACGGAGTGGGCACCCGGGGACGGGAATTCGGCCCGGAGGATAACGGCCAGCCGGACAATGCGAGGCGAAAGCGCAGGACTGCGGTATGGGCTTGCATCCTGGGCCGCAAATCTGGAGACTAGCCGGGACTCACAATCTCACCTCATGAACATCGGGCTATTTGGCGGGACCTTCGATCCAGTCCATCGCGGACACATGGCGCTGGCGCAAGCGGCGCGGGAGCAGTACAAGCTGCACCGGATTCACTTTGTGCCGGCGAACCTGCCTCCCCACAAACAGCGGCAGCCGCTTTCGCCCTTTGTGCATCGTTTTGCCATGCTGGCTCTGGCCACGGCGCAGGAGAAAGCGTTTATCCCTTCGCTGCTGGAAGCGCCGAAGGAAAGCGGGGCAGGAACCCGAAAAGATCCGGCGGAAAAACCCAACTACACGATTGATACTGTGCGGCGGCTGAAGCAGTCGCTGAAAGGCAGCGACAAGTTATTTCTGCTAATCGGCATGGATGCGTTTGCCGACATCGCCAAGTGGCACCAGTCCGAGGCATTGTTCGGTGAGTGCGAATTTATCGTGGCCAGCCGTCCGGGATATTCGCTGGCGGATGTGGCCAACGCTCTGCCCGAGAAGCTGCGTCCGCGGCCGGAGGTGACCCGGCCGTTTCACAAGCAGCCGGCCGCGGGCGATCTGGTGCTGCCGGGCGCGACCATCCACCTGATGGGAGATTTGCGTCAACCGGCGTCGGCCACAGCGATCCGCCAGGCGGTGGCAGCGGGCAAGCCGCTGGGACGGTTTGTGGATGCGGCGGTGGCGGAGTACATCGGGAAGATGGAACTGTATAAGTAATCGGCTGCTCGCCCGTCGCAACCGTCGGGCTTTTTTCGACGGGAAGGCCAACCTGGTCAAAACTGACCAGTAATCAGTTAGCAGCAGCGTCACACTATATAGGCCCATAGTGATTCCGTTCGGGCGGGGCAGCCGCCGGAACTTGGATTGGAATCGGGCCGAGGTGGCTTATGACGCTGAATATCGTGGCGGTGATCTTCGGAGTTTTCGCAATTCCTCTGATCGTCCTCCTGATCTACAAGAGCACACTCACGATGCACAGGGATGACCAGTTGTTTCTGGATGACGCGAGTTCGCACATGCACGATGAGCAGACGGAACTGTTGGCCAAGGTCAACCGGCTTACCATTCCGATGCGCGTGTTCAGCATCGGGTCTGGGGTCTTTCTGATGGTGCTCGCGGCGATGTGGTTCTACCAGAAGCTGAACGCGGTACAGTAGGGCTGCACAGACTGGCGTAGCATCGCTCATTGACGGGTTTTGAGTGTAATGGCTGGGTACGACAGCTGCCTGGACCCATCACGCAAAATTGTCGCAATTCTTGAGCTTCAAGAGCGGTTGGCTGTGTACCCAAGGTAATGTGGACTCATTGGCTCCGAGGTAATAGCCTTCCGAGGGATGGGAAGCCCTGCTGTCAATCATTTCATTTTCCTGGAGCCGACGTTTGGGCGCGTGCTCAGGATTTGGCGGGCCTGGTTCTGGCGCTTTGCGTTGCTAGGAGGCATCCCCGGCGCCCTTGCGATCCCCGGCGCCCTTCCTTATTTGGTTAATTATTACAATCCCCATTTGTCCACATTTTTTCCCGCTGTGATAGCGCTCGCTGCCTTGGTCTCCCAAGCGGTGGTAATTGTTCCGTTTTGGGCCTATACATACACATTCCGCGTTCTCTTCAAGAAGAGCCTGGGCGGGGTCCGAATTCGGCTCCAGCCACTCTCCCCGACAGGATCAGCCAATCAGCCACAAACCTTTCTTACTCCGACCAAACTTCTGATTCGGAAAGTCCGTAAGAAATGGACCCAGCGTTCGTGGCGATGGGGGCTGGGCTTTCTGATAGCGATGCTCGTCTTCGGGTTTTATGAAGCGGACGATTGGCTGAAAAGACCGCACGCCCCGAATTCGCCCGATTCGTTAGTCGCATTGTTTCTTATCACCGTGCTGTTGTTCGGGATTGTAGGCTGGTTAGTCGGCACTGCATTGGAGCTGAAGGCGATCTTCAAGGAAGACTTTGGCGAGTTCAGAGTTTGCCTGACCTCGGAGCCAGATCCCGGCCAACAAAAGTAATTCCAATTGAGGCGTACTTGCCCCATCAAGTCTCAAACTGACCACTGCCCAGTTTGCACATCGGGCCGACGCGGAACTTAGACGGATCGTTGGCGAAACATCGCCATTCCGCTCATTGCCCATAGAGGCCGCCCTGCCTCATTCGTTTGGATCAAACTGGGCAACTCGAGGGTCGGTTACAATTGGAGAGCAGGTCAGCGACTGTTCTGAGCCTACCCTGAGCGAAGCGAAGGAACGACCGAATCTCGAATGAAGAAGAACGAACTGAAGCAGCAAGTTGCATCCGCCATTCAAGCCTGCCTCGACAAGAAGGCCGAAGAACTCAGCATCCTGGAAATGGAAAAAGGGTCGGGAGCGTTTACCGACTACTTTGTGCTGTGCAGCGGGACCAATCCGCGGCAGATTCAGGCCATTGCCGACGAAGTGGAGCTGCGCCTGAAGGGCGCGGGCTTGCGTGCGACCCACGTCGAGGGTTACAAGCAGGCCGAATGGGTTCTGATTGACTACGTGGACTTCGTGGTGCACGTTTTCTCGGAAAAAGCGCGGAAGTTCTACGATCTGGAGCGGCTGTGGAAGACGGCGAAGCATCTGGGGCCTGCCGATCTGAAGAGCGTGCCGAAGAAGAGCAAGGCCGCGAGCAAACCTGCGGCGGCGAAAAAGAAGAAAAAGAAATCGTAGAGATTCCCTTCGGGATGCTGCAAATCCTATGACATCCATCGTATGACGCCCATCCCATGACATCCGTCCTATGACAACCATCCCATGACGACCAAGCCAGACTCGGAACCGCGCTGGGGAACGCAGTACCGCTTGATTGCCGCGGAGAAGTGGAAGGCGAAATCGGCGGCCATGGGCCAGTCCGTGACCGACGCGCTGGTGGAGTACGCGCGGCCGGAGCCGGGCATGCAGGTGCTGGATTTGGCCAGCGGCACTGGAGAGCCGGCGATCAGCCTGGCCCTTCGCGTCGGAACGCAGGGGCACGTCACCGCCCTCGACATGAGCGCGGAACTGCTGGAGATCGCGGCGCAGCGGGCGCAGGCGCGGCAACTCGGCAACTTCGCGACGCGGCAGGCGGATGCGCATAGCCTGCCTTTTCCCGAGAACAGCTTCGACCTCGCGACTTCGCGCTTCGGAGTGATGTTCTTCCGCGATCCCGTGGCGGCATTTCGCGAATTGCTGCGCGTGCTGCGCCCGGGCGCGCGGGCGTGTTTTCTAGCGTGGGGGCCGTTTGAGCAGCCTTACTGGCAGAGCATGATGGGCGTGGTGCACCGGCACGCGGGCGGTCCGCTGTTGCAGCCGGGCGGGCCCGATCCTTTTCGTTTTGCCGCGCCCGGAAGTCTCTCGGCGGTCTTGCGGAGCGCGGGATTCAGCGGCGTTGAGGAGGAGACCCGAATTCTGGCGTGGACGTGGCCGGGACCGGTGGAAGAGGTCTGGGAACAGGCTCAGGCCGTGGCTGTGCCGTTCCGGCCCATGCTGGAGCGCGTGCCTGCGGAGCAATGGCCCCAGATTCACGAAGAAGTGCACGCCGCGGTGCGGCAGTATTCCGATGGGGAGAACATTGCGTTCGGCGCGACCGTGGTGCTGGCTTCGGGGAAGAGGTAGAAAGCAGCTTTTGCAGAGGCAGTCGAGCTTCGCTCGACCGGACAGCCGGGGGCGGCTGTCCCCACATGGGTGTTCTTGGGCGACCGCCAAGAACGAGGACTTGGGCATCTCGTGAAGATCAAGATTGCGTGGATCGGGAAGACGAAAGAGCCGGCGATTGCGTCGCTGACGGAGGAGTATCTCAAGCGCATATCACGATACGCGCAGGTGGAGGGGGCCGCGCTGCGCGACGAGGCAGCGTTGCTCGAAATGTGCGGCGACCGGCAGGCGAAGGGCGGCGGGAAGTCCACGCTGATATTGCTGGATTCGCGGGGCAAGGAATATTCGTCGGAAGCGTTCGCCAAGTTCCTGGGGGACTATCAGGATCGCAATCCCTTGCCGCTGGTGTTTGCCGTGGGCGGGGCGAACGGCTTCAGCGACACGGCGCGAGCCGCTGCCCATCAGGTAATTTCACTGGGGAAGATGACGCTGGCGCACGAACTGGCGCGAGTGGTTCTGCTGGAGCAGGTCTACCGGACGTTCACGATTCTGAAGGGACACCCTTATCATTCGGGGCATTGAGAGCATTGTTGATTGTTGATTTTGAGATTGTTAATTGAAGACCTGAGTAGACTTATTTCTTCGGCTCGTTCCCCATCGTTCCAACCAGCACTTTCAGAATCTCCGAAGCGAGTTTTTCAGGGTCGGTGTCTTCCATGTTGGTGAGCACGACGACGCCCGCTTTTTGCGCGGGCGCGATCACAAAGGCAGTGCTGGTGCCCTGTTGGCCGCCGGTGTGCCCGACGGTTGAGACACCGTCCTCGGTGCCCACGCCCCAGCCCAGGCCGTAGGTATCCTTCGATCCATCGGATGGCTTCAGCGGAGTCCACATGAGGTCGCGCGTGGTGCGCTTGATCAGCTTGTCGCTCAGGATCGCGGCCTCGAATCGAGCCATGTCTTCCGCGGAAGAGAGCCATCCGCCGCCGGGAACCTTGTAGCTGGAGTCGAGAAAGTCCGCGTTCTGCACCGTGCCCGAGTCGGTCTTCTGGTAGAAGCGGGTGCGGTAAGGGATGATGGCGAAGCGGTCATCCGCTTGCGTGTGCTCCATGCCCGCAGGGAGGAAAACATTCTGGCGCATGAAGTCCACGTACTTCGTTCCGGATGCGCCCTCCAAGACGCAGCCCACGAGCGTGTAGCCCTGCGTGGAGTAGTGGAAGTGCGTGCCCGGTTGTGCCACCAGCGGGTCGTTCTTGAAGAAGTCGAGCCCGGCCTGAATCGGGCTGTCGAAATGCTTGGTGTTGCCGACTTCGGGGTCGTCCTGCGAGCCAGATTTGTAATGGCGAATTCCGCCCAGATGGCCCATCACCTGGCGCGTCGTGATCGGCGACGGCTTTTGGGGAAAGGCCGGACAATATTTCTGGACGGGGGCGTCGAGGTCGAGTTGTCCTCGCTCCCAGAGTTGCACGGCGGCGGTGGCCGTGAGTGGCTTGGAGATGGAGGCCAGACGGAAGAGCGTGTGTTCGCCGGCGGGCGCGTTGTTCTCCAGGTCGGCGAAGCCGAAGCCGGCGCCCCACTCGTATTCGCCGTTCTCGACCACCGCAACCGAGACTCCCGGCACGTGGGTCGAGGCCATGAACCTGGAGACGGCAGCCTCGATCAGCGTGCGCTTTTCGGCGGGGAGGGCGTGTTCCTGGGCCGGGCAGAATGCCGCGCAGAACAAAACCGCCGCGATCCAGCTTAGAAAAACGCGCGCGTGAGGAGTGTGCGACCTTCTCTTTCGAGTCATAAGGGTGCCTTCAAGAACGAGGCCCAATTGTAAGCCAACGCTGAGGAGCGCGAGGCGCGGCCCTACTGCGTAACGGTGGCCTGGTAGCTCACCGCCTGCCAGTGGCCGTTGTTGCGGACCCAAACGCGGGTGTAGCGATAGGGACCGCTGAAGTCTTCGCCGAGTTGGTGGCCCTTGACGTCGGCGCGGGCAGTGACAACGGCGGTGTCGCCATACAGGCGCACGACCATGTCGGTCACGTTGATGGTGTCGTAGCGCAGTTGGCCGCTCTTGCGGGCCGAAACCGTGTCCTGCTTAGTCGTGACCTGGCCCAGGGGAGTGATGGCGACATAATCCTCGGCGAGCGTGCGCTGGGAGAATTCCGCGTCACGGCGGATGCTGGCCTCACGGGCCTGCCGCTCCATGTCTACGATCTCACGAATGGTTCCCTGGTCGGCGGAATTGGACGACTGCCGGGGACGCATGGCGACGTGCTGGGCGGAAAAGGCTGGATAAGCCAGCAGTGCGAACCACAAAAACGCTGCACATTTGTTGATCACGGTGAGACCTCCGTGGGCTTGCGAAGGGACAGTGCTCCGCCCTGACCGAGCTACGCGTGATTGGATGCAAGAGTTCCGCAAAAAAGTTCCGTGAAAGAGTTGCTTCGGAAAGATTCTTCAACCCGGCTCGTGAAAGCATGCCACAGATGACGGAAAAAGACTTACTGAAACGAATGACCAGCGGCGAGAGCGATGTGCTGGGATAATTTGCACGCCCGAGGCGATTGGCAGTCTCAAATTGAATCAAGCCGGCACGCGCGCTGGCGACTTAGGATGGTGTATCTAGTAGAATCGAACCTCTACCAGCGAACCGCCAGAATCGAAAGCTTCGATCGGCATGGCAGACATCCGTCGTGGTCTGATTATCGTGAACACGGGGCCGGGCAAGGGTAAGACCACAGCCGCCATGGGAACCGCCCTGCGGGCTGTAGGCCAGGGGATGCGAGTGCTGATGCTGCAGTTCCTGAAAGGTTCGTGGCACTATGGCGAGCTCGACGCGGTGCAGGCCTTCGGCGACAAGTTCGTCATGAAGCAGATGGGGCGGGGATTCGTGAAGGTCGGCGCGGAGAAGCCGGACCCGGAAGACGTCCGCATGGTCGAAGAGGCGTGGGCGGAAGCCGAAAAGGCGATCCAGTCGGGGCAGTGGGACCTGGTGGTGCTGGATGAGATTAACTATGCCATCAGCTACGGCATGCTCGACCCGGCCCGGGTGGTCGAAACCTTGAAGAAGAAGCCGGAGATGGTTCACGTCATCTTGACGGGCAGGAACGCCCACCCCACAATTGTGGAGGCGGCCGACACGGTAACCGAGATGCGCCAGGTCAAGCACGCCTATGAGAAGGGCGTGATGGCGCAGAGGGGAATCGAATACTAGCAATTGTTGATTTTTGATTCTTGATTGAAAGCCCGAGACCTGCGAACGTCTTCAATCAACAATCATCAATCATAAAATCGACAATTTCTTCTTATGGCCTGGTTTAAGCGCGAATCCGGCGAGCTGGACACTTCGGGCGAGAAACGAGTCCGCACCGAAGGGTTGTGGGTGAAGTGTGAGAACTGCCGGCAGATTATCTGGAAAAAGGACCTGGAAGAGAACCTGAACGTCTGTCCGAAGTGCGAGAAGCACTTCCGGATTGACGCCCGCGCCCGCCTGGCGCAGTTGCTCGACGACAACCAGTACGAGACGTTCGATGGGGACATTGCCTCGACAGATCCTTTGAAGTTCGTGGACCTGAAGCCGTATGCCTCGCGCCTGAAGCAGGCGCAACTGGATACCGGCCTGAACGACGCGGTCATTAACGCCCGTGGCAAACTGTTGGGACGGCCCGTGATTGCCAGTGTGATGGAGTATGCCTTCATCGGCGGCAGCATGGGGGCGGTGGTGGGCGAGGCGATTACGCGGGCGGTGGAACGCGCGGCCGAGACGCGCACGCCGTTGATAATCGTGTCGGCGTCGGGCGGGGCGCGCATGATGGAGGGCGTCATCAGCCTGATGCAACTGGCAAAGATTTCGGCGGCGCTGGCGCGGCTGGACCAGGCCCGGGTTCCCTACATTTCACTGCTGACCGACCCGACCACCGGAGGCGTGACGGCGTCGTTTGCCATGCTGGGGGATTTGAATATTGCCGAACCGGGAGCGCTGATCGGCTTCGCGGGGCCGCGGGTGATCGAGCAAACGATCCGGCAGAAGCTGCCGGCGGGCTTCCAGCGCAGCGAATTCCTGCTGCAACACGGGATGCTGGACGCCGTCGTGCATCGCAAACAGCTTAAGCCCTACATCGCGCGGGCGCTGGAATTTATGGATGGAAGCTCTTAGCTCTTAGCTTTTGGCTCTTAGCGTACGGCCCTCTAAGAGTTCCCGCTCGGTGACTCCTCATCCGATTTGACAGTTTGAGATTCACCAACCTGCCGGAGTCCGGTTTTGAAAGCTAACGGCTAAGAGCTAAGAGCTGCCTTCATGTCCTATGAAACCGCAGTGGCGAGCATGTTTGCGCTGGGGCATGAGCTGGCGCAGACGCCCTCGCACAAATTCGACCTGGCGCACATGCGGGTGCTGCTCGAGGCGATGGATCATCCGGAACGGGCCTTCCCCAGCGTTCTGATTGCCGGGACTAACGGGAAGGGCTCGACCGCGGCAACGCTCGCCTCCATCCTGCGGGCTGCGGGTTTGAAGACCGGGCTCTACACTTCGCCCCACCTGGTGCGGATCAACGAGCGCATCCGCGTGAACGGGGAGGAAATTAGCGACGACTATTTTGCCGGATTGCACGGCGAAGTGGATCGCGTGGCGGAGAAGCTCGTCGAGCAGGGAGAACTGCCCTGGCATCCGAGCTTCTTCGAAATGATGACGGCGATCGCTTTCGCCCACTTCGCGCGAGAGCATGTCGAGATTGCGGTACTCGAAGTCGGGATGGGCGGGCAGCTGGATGCGACCAACGTGGTCGAGCCGCTGGTCAGCGTGATTACCGACATTTCGCTCGATCATCAGAAATATCTGGGCAACACGGTGAAGGAGATCGCGCGGGAGAAGGCGGGAATTATCCGCCCCGGCGGCGTGGTGGTGACGTTGCCGCAGCAGCCGGAAGCCAACGACGTGATCGGCAATACGATCCTGGATCTGGGCGCCGAGGGGGTGAGCGCGGTGCAGTACGTGCCGCCGGTGTCGCCGGGGAGTTGCGAGTACCTTGTACCGAGTACAGAGAAAGGGAGCGCCGAGAGAATCTCTTATAGTTATCCTCTGCAGGTGATGGGGAAGCAGATTCTGGTCGAGTCGCCGCTGGTGGGGCGGCATCAGTTGCGGAACGTGGCGCTGGCGGTGGCTGCGGCGGAGGAGTTGAGCAAGAAGGGGCTGGCGGGGATTACCCCGGAGGCGATTGAGCGCGGGATTCGGGAAACGCGCTGGCCGGGGCGGTTTCAGGTGCTGGCGGCGCGAGGCGGTTGGCCGGAGGTTGTGCTCGATGTGGCGCATAATCCGGCGGGAGCGTGGGCCTTGCGATCCGCCCTTTCGGAGCGCCATGACGGCCGTCCGCTGATTTTTGTTTTCGGAGCGATGCGCGACAAGGCAATCTCGGAGATGGCGGACATTCTGTTTCCGCTGGCGCAGCGGGTGATTGCCACGCGGCCGGAAAATCCGAGATCGGCGTCGCCGGAAGAGATTCAGCAGGCGGGCAGTAGAACCGGGACGGAAATTGAGCTCGTGCCCGAGGTTGCGCCGGCGTTGGAGCGGGCTCGGGCCGCGGCCGGGCCGGGGTCCGTTATCATCGTTACAGGCTCGATTTATCTGGTGGGGGAGGCGATGTGTGTTCTCGGCCATTGAATCAGAAGCGCCCTGCCGCTGGTTCTCCCTGGACTGGTTTTCCCCTAGAATAGAAGCACCGTGCAGGAAGTGAATTCACCCGTCGAACAATTGGAGAATGGCGCACCCGAGGCACCGACCGCTGTTTCCGCTCCCGAGCTCCGGCGGGGCAGCCCTCATGCCATTCCTGGGCTGGAACACGGTTGGCTGAGCTGGTTGCGGTCGTACTTCATCCTCGACCCCCTGATTTGGCTTTACACCCTGGTCATGGGTCTGGGGGCGCTGCCCGGCGGGCTGTTTGACCGCAGCGGGCGGCGGCTGCACTGGTTTTCCCGCACCTGGTCGCGGCTGATCATGGGGACGATCTTTTCGCCGGTCAAGGTCAAGGGCCTGGATAGGATTGACACTTCGAAAGCGCACGTTTATGCGGCGAATCACGCCTCCGCGCTCGACATTCCTGTGCTCTACGTAAACCTGCCTTTTCAGTTCCGCATCGTGTTTAAGAAGGAGTTGCTGTCCTATCCCGTCATTGGCTGGCAGCTGAAGCGGTCGGGACAAGTCTGCATTGATCAGCAGAAGCCGACGCATTCGATCGCGGCCATCCGCTCGGCGGTGAAGAGCTTGATGGCTGGCATGCCGCTGGTGATTTTCCCCGAGGGCGGGCGCACGCCCGACGGCGAGATCAAGCCTTTTCTGCCGGGCGCGTTTTTTCTGGCGATCAAAGCGCAGGTGGATATTGTTCCGGTGGCGCTGGTCGGGACCTACGAACTGCTGCCCATGAACACTTATCACATCAAGTGCCGCCCGCTGGAGATGCGAGTGGGCCAGCCGATCTCGACGGCGGGGCTGACCATGCGGGATCTGGAGGCGGTGTCGGCGAAGGTGCAGAGGGCAATGGAGGATCTGTACTATCGCGCATGACAGCCGGCATTTGTGCGCTGGACTCCAGATCTAATAGCTGAGCTGGAAATTCACCTGGATTTGAGTCTCGACCTCCATGGGCTCGCCCATCAGCATGTAGGGACGGTAGCGCCACTGCTGCACCGCCCCGATCGCCGCGTCGGCCAGTTCTTTTGGTCCCGAGATCAGCTGCAGATCGGTAATCCTGCCTTCCTTGCTGATCCTGGCCTGCAACACCACTACTCCTTGAATGTGCGCCCGCCTGGCTTCAACCGGATAAATTGGTTGCACTTTATACACGAGAAGTCCTGTCGTCACTCCCGAGGCAACGCGGACTCGCTTAGGAGCTTCGCCCCCCGCAACAGTGGCGCCGGTAGCGGCATTCTCTTCTACATGGGGCACTTTTTCTTTATGGATTTGTCCGGCAAATGCGAAGTCGATGGGCAGCTTCGTTGCCACCTTCACTGGTTTCCCGTTCTTGATGAAGGGCTTGAACTTCCACTTCTTGACGGCACGCACCGCGGCATCGGCAAGCACCGGATCGCCGCTGATTACTTCCACGTTTTCCACGTCCCCGGTCCGGCGACACGCCTCATTGCACACAGGCCCGGAGGGCGGAGCGATCCCGGCGCAGGACTCGGAGAGGGCGGGCGTAAATCCGATCCGTTCCGGATTCCGCATGGTCACGCCATATCTGGTCGCCGAGAACGGCCTGGCGCAACTGGAGTTCGTCAAGCAGGCTTTCGGGGCAGAAGAAACGCTGCGGGCCGTCATGCCCACGGGGGTGCATGGTGAAGTGCGCCTGGGCGACTCTATTGTGATGATGGGCGGGGGAATTCCGGGCAAAAAGTTCCCCGGCACTCTGCAACCCAACGCCCTGCATATCTATGTGAAGGACGCCGATGCAGTCTTCAAGCAAGCGCTGGCGGCCGGCGCCACGCTGATTGATGAGCCGCGCGATCAGGAATACGGCGAGCGCTCGGCTACCGTGAAAGATCCCGCGGGCAACTTGTGGTACATCGCCACGCACAAAGGCGAGAGCTATGTTCCCAAGGGTCTGCACAGCGTGAATCCGTATCTGCACCCGCTGCGGGCCGAGCCGCTGATCAGCTTCCTGAAGCGGGCGTTCGGGGCGGAGGAAGTGGCCAAGTATGCCTCGCTGGACGGAGTTGTGCACCATGCCGTGATTCGCGTCGGCGATTCGGTGGTGGAGATGGGCGAGGCCCACGGCAAGTATGCCCCGATGGAAGCGATGTTCTACCTGTACGTGCCCGACATGGAAGCCGTTTACCGGCAGGCCGTGGCGGCGGGCGCGACCTCGTTCCAGGAACCGACTGACCAGCCCTATGGGGACCGGACGGCGGCAGTAAAGGACGCGTTCGGGAATAAGTGGTACATCGCGACCCACATCAAGGACGTGGCGATGTGACGCGGCAGCGTAATGATCGGAGGGGCGGGGGCGCCACTTTTTGTTCGCACTTTTCAAATGGAGCTGTCAGGGCCGGGGCCGGAACCCCAGCGGACTCAATACTGATAGCGATGCCCACGCCCCACTAGAGGTTTCTCGAAGTACTTCCAACTGGTCGCCGCCAGCCCAACGCATGCCGCTACTGTCAACACGGAGACCTGGAAAGTAACAACTATGTCGGTGGTTCGGCCGAAATGCAGCAGGACTCGTTCCAGGCCAAAAGTTACCAGAGACTGAAAGAGATACAGGCCGTAAGCGATGGTGCCCATAAAGCGCAAAGGTGCAAAAGAAAACAGCGACGATAGTCGCGGGCTGACCAGCGTGGCTACCAGAAGCAGAGAATAGATAATGGCGAGGAGTGAGTATTCCAGCCCAAATAGTCCCATGGTAAAGGGCTGAAAAGCTCCGATCAGCATCCACAAGCCCACAGCACTCGCCAAGGCGAGTGCGGCATATACGTACCTCCTCCGTGCCACAATCTGCCCCCATAGCGACGGATTTCTAATCGCCATCGCAATCAACACACCAAGACATAAGGCGTCGGCGCGGCAGGGCATGAGAACGTAAGCCGCAATCCACTGCATCTTAAGGAACTCCATCACCAGGATGCGGAGTAGAGGAGCTGCCACCACTGCGCCCAATAGCAGCCGCCAGAGAACGCTCCTGCTGACATGTCGCACCACTATGGGCAAAGTTAAGTAAAACTGCTCTTCAATCGCGAGCGACCAGGTCGCACCCAAACCCAGGGGACCGAAGGACTCGGTCGCAGCCATCCGAAAGTTCTGCAGAAACAACACATAGTAAGAAAGTTCGGTCGTATACGTTTGCCATGCCAGACGACCGTAGATCGCAATGAGAACGAGGGTCAGCAGGATAATCAAGGCGTACAAAGGAATGATCCGATAAGCGCGGCGGATATAAAACGTGGAAAAGTACGAAGGTGATCGAGACGCATCGAGTAGTATTCCGCCGATCAGGAATCCCGAGAGAACGAAGAACAAATCCACGCCGCTCCACGTGAAGCGGCCAAGCTCAGCGATCTTCAACAAGCCGGGGTGGTTCTGCAAGTTCTGCAAATTTCCGCGCAGCGGACTGATTGCGAAGTGCCAGCAAAGCACCAGACTGATAGCCAGCCCGCGAATCCCGTCCAGGGCGGGAATACGCCCGACCGAGCTTTCGGCAGCACGCATAGAAAATGAGAATGAGACGACGAGTCTAACACCTCTCAGATCACGTCGGGATTGCAGCTCCAGATGGAGGGATAGCGACAAACCTCAAGTGTCCCCGCGCGACGGGTTTGACGGGTAGGTATATACAGACGGCAAAATGCTCCCTCCCGCGAGCCTGGCTGATTTTGACTTTGGGGGGTTGGGCACGAGGGCGCGGGGGCGAGAGCGGGCACGGGGCGGGACGGATGGGACATCATCAAAAACAACGGGGGCATAATTCTGTGTGTCTGGTACCGAAGTTGGCGCCCCACGCAGTTTCTTCCCAGTTCTTCTTGCGCGTGACTGACCAAAGCAGCTTATAGTCCTGCGGACTGGTAGCGCAGAACCGACAAGGCCAACCGGTACTCATATCCGGCCTGGGCGCTTCCAATCTCAGCCTGGGTTTGTTGTAGCTGTGCCTGGCTCAGTTCGACAATCGAACTGAGGCCCAGCTTGTATCGTGTCTGGGCAAGGTCGAGAGCCTGGTTCGCCTGAGCCAGCAACTGCTCGCTCACGTTTACGCGGTCGAATGCCGTGCTCGCAGCCAGCCAGCTTGTGCGTACATCCCGCGAAATGCGATTCCGAAGATCAATCAGACGTTGTTGAGTGGCCTGGGCTCGCAGATCTGCTTCGCGGGACCTGGCGGAGTACAGGAATCCATTGAACACCGGAATCTGTACGTTCACTCCCACGGCACCGTAAGGCCCGTAGACGCGATCATCCCGGACAGGAGAATCTCCAAAGGCTCCGAGGGCACTAATCGTCGGATAAAACTGGTCATGCTCCGCTCGGCGCAGTTTCTCCGCGGACTCCGACTGAAACTCCAGCGCAAGAATCTCAGGACGCCTGGCAAAAGCATCGGCGATCAATGGTTCCACATCGGCTGGGGGTGGGGCCAGCAGTTCGGCATCATTCACGAGGTCGAATGCTTGGAGAGTGGGATATCCAAGAATCGCCGAAAGGGCCGCCTCGGAAGCTTTGTCGTTGTTTAGCGCATCCAGGTAGAGAAGCTTGGCTTGCGCCAGATTCACGTTAGCGAAGCTCAAATCCAAGTCTGACCTCAGTTTGCTTTTCGTGAGAGCGGAGACCTGGTCAGCCAGCAACTGCCGCGAGGCTACGGTTTGTTCTGCTACCCGCAGCACAGCGTGCGTCTGCAGCGTATTGTAAAAAGCCTGGTCTACGGCCAGCAAAACGTCTTGTTTTGTAGCGGCTGCGTTCTGTTCGTCGGCTCTTGCCTGAAGGCGGGCGCTAGCCACCAGGTTCGTGGTGTGGCCAAAATCCGTGATGAGTTGGCTCACCATAGCGCCACCGGCAGCCCGCGTGTAAATGATCGGATTGTTCAATGCCCCGGCGGTGATGCGGCTGTTGTTTCGGGCATCGACTGCGGTCAGGTTGCCATAGGCCTGTGGCCAAAGGCTGGAACGCACTTCCCGCGTCACCTGCTCTGAAGCCAGCGCGCTGAGCCGCGCCACGGAAATTGCTGGATTGTTCTTCAGCGCGAGCGCCTCCGCGTCTTTCGCGGAGAGATGTATGACAGTGTTCGGAGTCTGCGTAGCAGCCGGGACGGGTCCCCTAGTCTGCCCTGCAGCTTCAGAACTCGATAAGGACCCGAGCGGTGCATCCGTAGGGTTGTGCACGTACTGGGCAGACTGCCCCGTGCATAGGACGGCGCTCACCACGACTCCGCAGACGACACACAGGGTTCGAATCAAGCAGGTATCTCCTTCGCAGCGTGGTCATCCTTGTTATGAAACCAAAGGTAAGCGGCAGGCACCAAATAAACCGTGACGACTACCGAAACGAGCAACCCTCCGATGATGGCACGCGCCAGCGGAGCATAGGCCTCACTGCCCGTTCCCAGTTTCAATGCCATCGGAATCAACCCGAGCAGAGTGGCGAGAGAAGTCATCAGCACGGGCCGCAACCGCAATCGCGATGCCATCGCCACTGCATCGTGAAGAGGTTTTCCCTGAGCGCGTAGTTGGCGCGTGAATTCGACGATCAGAATGCTGTTGGAAACTACGATCCCGACCATCATCACGATTCCCATCAGCGACATTACATTGAGCGTCGTACCCGTGGCCAGCAAGAAGAGGAGCACTCCGGCAAGCCCAGGCGGAACCGCCAATAGGATGATGAACGGATCGAGAAATGATGCGAACTGCGCCACCAGGACCAGATAGACCAGGACGACTGCCAGCAGCAGACCAATCCCGAAGCTCCGGAACGATGACCACATGTTCTGTACAGAGCCGCGCAGCTTGACACGGACGCCCTCGGGCAGCTGTGTGTTCGTTACGATCTCTTCGATCTGGCGGTTCAAGCGGCCCAGATCCTCGCTCTTGGGCGAGACGTAAAGATCAATCACTCGGAATAGTTGATAGTGATCGACCTCCGTCGGGGTCGGAATCGTCCTCACATTCACCACCGTGTCCAGCGCCGTCGACTGGCTGCTCTTGGCCGCCCGCAGCGGAATCTGCTTCAGGTCTTCGATGGTCTTGACCGCATCTTCAGGGTATTGCACCGTCAGCATATACGGATTCCCGCTTTTCGGGTCGATCCAGTAGTTCGGCGCGATCATTCCGTTCGAAGTCAGCGCCGTGATGACGTTGTCCACCACTTCTTTCTGGGAAAGCCCAGCCAGGCTGGCTTTCTCACGATCGATGTCGAGTTGCAAGGCCGGGTAGTCGATGTCTTGTGGGATCAGAAAATCGCTGGCTCCGGGCAGCTTGCGAACTTTCTCGGCAATTTCAGAGGCGACCGCGTAACTCTTCTTGAGGCTGCTGCCGCTCACCTGGACATCGATCGGCGCGGGCATTCCCATGTTCAGGACGGCATCAACCAATCCGCCGGACTGGAAGTAAGTGCTGAGTTCCGGCATTTCACTGTTAAGCCGCTGCCGGACTCGGTTCATGTACTCATAGCTGCCGACCTTGTGATCCTCTTTCAAGCTGACTTGTACGAAGGCCGTGTGGGGTGCGGAATTCGGTGTGTAGATCGCCGAAAAATCGGTGGTGATTCCAATGTTGGAGACAACTATGCCCAACTCATTCGGCGGAACTACTTCACGAATGAGGCCTTCCACGCGCTTGATGTACTGATTGGTTAGCTCGACCCGAGTGCCCGAGGGAGCCTTCACGTTGATGACAAATTGGCCGGGATCGGTACGGGGAAAAAACGCGACCCCCAGAAACGGCGACAGCGAGAAACACAGCAACGACACTCCCGCCAGTCCAGCCACAGTTGCCAGCGGCCTCAGCAGTGCCCGGCTCAGGGTGAGATCGTACTTTACGAGCATCTTCTCGAAATGGACATTGAAGCGCTTGGCGATGCTGCCAAACCGCGCGCCAATCGAGCCCTCCCCGACCTCCTCGTCCGCCTGATGCTTATTGATTAGCTTGGCGCAGAAGAGTGGCACGACGGTCATGGCCACGAAATAGGAAGCGAAAAGGGAGAGTACGACCGCGACGGCAAGTGCGACAAACAGGAAGCGGCTCACACCGTAAAGAAAGATTACCGGAAAGAAAACGATGGCCGTGGTCAGGGTCGCGGCCAAAACCGCCAGAGAAACCTCCTGCCCGCCCTTCTCGGCGGCAACCGCTGGCGGTTCGCCCATTTCCAGGTGGCGGAAGATGTTTTCCAGAACCACGACCGAGTTGTCAATGAGACGTGAAAAAACTAACGCCAAGCCACCCAACACCATCGTGTTGATGGTCCCGCCCCCTGCGCTGATGGCCAGAAACGCTGCCAAGGCAGACAGCGGAATCGACAGAAAAACCGCCGCCGTGGCCCGCATGCTGCCCAGGAATAACAGAACCATCAGACCGGTCAAAACCAGTCCAATCGCCCCTTCGTGCAGCAAGTTCTCAATGGCCATCTTTACGAACACGGACTGATCGAAGACCACTTTTGTGACCAACTGCTTCGGAATATCCACCAGATTCGATAGAGCATCCTTGATTCCGTTCACTACCGCGATCGTGTTGGTATCGCCGCCCTGCTTCAGAATCGGGAGATACACCGATCGCTGCCCATCGACACGCACGATATTGGTCTGGATCTGCTGCGCGTCTTTGGCCTGGCCAATATCTCGCACAAGAACGGAAGCATTGCCCACGGTCTTCAGCGGCATGTCGTTAATCTGCTGTGTTGTTGGTAGCTGGCTATTGGTGTAGAGGTTGTAGTCAATCGGCCCAATCTTCACATCGCCCGCAGGAAGAATCAGATTGCTTTCATTGACGGTGCGCACCACATCCATCGCCGAGAGTTCATGGGCATCCAGCTTCAACGGGTCCACATAAACCATGATCTGCCGATAGCGCCCCCCGAACGGCTGCGGAACAGACGCGCCGGGAACGCCCGCAATCTGGTTGCGCACGTTGTACTGGCCGAGGTCACGTAACTGGGTTTCATTCAAGCCTTCCCCTTTGAGGGTAATCAGGCAAACCGGCAGACTGGATGCGTCGAACTTGAGGACGACTGGTGGAAGCGTTCCGGGCGGAAGCCGCCTCAGATCCGCCATCGCCAGATTTGAAATGTTGCTGAGATCAGCGTTGGGATCGGTTCCTGGCTGAAAATAGATCTTGATGAGGCTGACACCGGGCAGGGAACGCGACTCAATGTGGTCAATTCCGCTTCCTAAGGTGAAGAACCTCTCGAAGGGGTCGGTAATGTCGTTTTCGATCTGCTGCGGCGGCATGCCTGAATAGAACGTCGCCACAACCACGACCGGGATGTTGATAGGAGGAAACAGGTCCACCGGCATGCGGATCAAGGCGACCGTGCCTACGATTGCGACCATCAGACAAACCACAATCACAAAGAACGGATATCGAATGGCAAACCCAGACATCAGAGATCCTCCTGTGAATCGGGGCTCTGGGTGACGACTTTAGGCTTCACCTTGTCTCCCGAGTGAAATCCACCCCGGTTTCCAATCACGACTTGATCGCGCTCCGCCAATCCGCTGAGCACTGCCACCCGGTCGCTGTTCTCGGCTCCCAGCTTGACCTCGCGTTCCTGGATTCGTCCGTCCGCGTCCACCAGCAGCACGCTGGCCCCTGAGGGGTCGCGCTGCACGGCCTGGATGGGGACGCTGAGCGCGTTGTTTTCCTGGTACAAGACCAGCGTCACGTCGGCGTACATGCCTTCCTTCAGGGTGCCTTGGGAATTCTCCACATCAATTTCGGTGTGCATGGTTCGGGTGTCATGGCTCAGGGCATCTGCAAAGCGGATGACCTGCCCGTCGAAGTCGCGGTTCAGCGCCGAAACGTGCACCCGCACGGCAGTACCCAGGCTCAGCTGCGGCACCGCGGATTCCGGTACGGGGATCACCAAGCGCAGCTTCGACCACTCGGCCAACTGCACCACCGGCATGGACTGCGTGTCAGATGCGGTCCCGGCTTGGATCAATGCGCCGGTATCGGCATACCGCTTTGTCACAACCCCGGCAAAAGGCGCCGTGATGTGGGAATAAGCCTCCATCGCGGCCAGGCGGTCCAGATTCGCCTCCGCCGCCGAGAGCTGGCTCTCTGCCTCCGCCAGTGCGGCGCGCGCGCTGTTCACCTGGGCTTCCGCTTCCTTATCCTTGGCCAGAGAATCGTCCAGTTCCTGTTCTGCAATCAGGCCGGGGCGGGCTTCCGATGCCTGTTTCAGTCGGGTATAGGCAGCGTGATATGCGCCATACGCCGAATGGCTGCGTTCGATCTCACTCTGCGCACGGTGAATTGCGTCCTGGCTCCGCCGGATATCAGCCCTTGCTCCCATCACTTCCGCACTCAGTTCAGGCACCTCCAGAATGGCCAAGACCTGTCCCGCCTTTACGTGATCGCCAACATCCACATAGATCTTGCCGATGAAGCCTGCCACCTTGGCGTGAACGTCGACCTGCTGGAAAGGCCGGAACTCACCGGAGAGCGTGACGGAGTTCACCAGCGGGCCGCGCTCCGCCAGCGCCACGGCCACGGTGCGCAAGGACTCGTCGCCCGCCTGCTTGGCGTTAACTTTGTGACTTGAAATCGCCAGCCAACATGCCGCTGTGATAGCCAGCGCTCCTGTGAGCATGCCGATGTACTTGCGTTGGATAATCATCTTGTTTCTGGCCCTTCTGTGTTCTGGATACTCAGGGTTCTGGATGCTCAAGCCGGTCTGTTATCTGCCGAGTGGAACAAACCATTGGGATTCTCCGATGCTCGAACCGGCGGCCCGATGTGAATCGCACGCGATATCAGTCACGCCTCAGAAGACCGAAGCGCTACGGGCACAGAAGACCCTGGCCTGGAGGCGTGCGTCCGAACCGACCTCAGCTTGCCGCGTACGCAAAGGCACGCGAACAAACTGCTCGCTCAGCCACCGAGGTAGAGTTCAAGAACAGAGCAGTGAGCGTATTGCTGTCAGCAGGATGGAGGCGGACGTTTGTAAAGACTTTCGTCGAGAAGAAGGACGCCGAGAGGCGGTCCGGCAGGTGCAACTTGCGGATAGAACCTTGGAGCCTGCAGAGCAGTGGAGACTGGCACGGGAGGTACCCATTGAGCGGCATCACGGTCCAGGTGTTGCCGCATTGCTTGGGCCGCACCGGCTTGGATGGTGACGTCGTGAGGGATCGTCAGGCGGAAGGTGCGAGTAGCTAGGCTGACAACGAGGAAAAACATCACAACGCCGACACGGGCCCAGCGCACCGCGCAACGAACTGCAAACGCTGTTTTTTCCTTTTTCTTCATCAACCCCACCGTTAGCTATTGTAATTATACCCCCACGAAGTTAAAGGCAACGTTACGAACGGCTTCCCGCATATTACAGATGTGCTAGAACAGCCCACTCTCCCCTTAGGTCTGAGCTGTGGTCATGCTCCTCTTGAGTCCCCAACTCCCGAAACCCCCACCGACTCCACCAGCGCCTGCCAGTGTCTCGGATGCGGGCGGCGTCGGCCCTTGCGGATATCGGACGCGATGGTGCCTCTATTACAAGACGACTGTGACGAACCGGCACGGTAACTCGCCCGAAAAAATATCTCCCCACAGTGCCTGCGCTGAAATACGGGGTGTTTTCCCGGACCACAATTTCCTACTCTACTACTGAGCCGGGCGCGACGGCAGGCAACGGGCCGCGAATGACTCGACGATCACTGTAAATATTGGACTGTTCATTCTGCGCTGGAGCGTCGGCGAAAGTTTTCAAATCGAGATCATGGACAACAAAATCTGGGGTGATGACGCGAATCCTGATTGAAGGCCGTTCTTGGTGCCACGGCTCCCAAGTTACCGAAATGCTGCTCCACCGCTCTGCTCCTTGTTGGGTGAGAACCTTGTAGACCGTGTACTCGGTGTACAGGCTGCGACCGGATGCATCAAACTTGTAACTCTCTTCATCATCCAGAACCGCGACATTGGTTCCATCAGGCGCAGCAGACTCAGCCGCTTATTCGTAAAGGAATTTTGGATCGATGGTGAAGTGCGGGGCCGTCCACGGCGTTGGGGCATCACTCGCGAGTGATGTAATGCAGCCGAAGTACAGAAGCACCGATAGAAAAACAGCAGATGGCTTGCAAAGCTTAGACAATTGGGCCTCGCGATAAGACCGCAAAGGTAGAAGGAAGAAGGTAACTCCCGCGCCGAAGTTCTGCAAGCGGAAGCAGGATCTCACTGTTGTCAACCAGGCGATTTCACTCACCGACGCTCCTCACACGCCTTCAGGCAACGAGCCTTGCCTTTTGACGCGGGCGGGCCCCGGCCAGGTCAATATCGGGTGGGAGGGGGGAGGGAGCATTTTGCCGTCTGTATACCCCTACCCGCGACGGGTTTGACCCTCCCTACGGCCTTCTTTAGACTGAAGGATTAAGTTTCCTTGCAGGTCTCAACATTATGGCAGACAGCATTTATGTGAAGCTCCCGGATGGAAGCGTGAAAGAAGTTCCCAAAGGCACGACCGCGCTCGATATTGCAAAGTCCATCAGTCCGCGGCTGGGGGACGCGGCGCTGGCCGCCAAAACCAACGGGGATCTCATTGACCTTACCCGGCCGCTCGAGAAGGATACCGATCTTCGTCTTTTGACCGACAGGGATCCCGAGGCGCTGGAGGTGTACCGGCATTCGTCGGCGCACCTGCTGGCGGCGGCGGTGCTGGAGCTTTTTCCCGAGACCAAGCTCGGCCACGGGCCGGCGACCGAGAGCGGATTTTTCTACGACTTCTATCGTCCGACTGCGTTTACCCCGGACGATTTGGAGAAGATCGAGAAGAAGATGCAGGAACTGGTGCAGCAGAACATCCCGTATGCGCGCGAGTTTGTGCCTCGCGACCAGGGACTGGCGGAGTTCAAAAAAGAAGGCGACTTCATGAAGTGCCATTTCGTCGAGCAGTTCACCAAGCCCGATGAAAAGATTTCGATCTACCGCACCGGCAAGTTCACCGATTTCTGCCGCGGGCCGCACGTTCCTTCGACCGGAAAGATCAAGGCGTTCAAGCTGCTCAACATCGCGGGCGCGTACTGGCTGGGGGATGAGAAGAATCCGCAACTGCAGCGCATCTACGGGACGTCGTTCTTTTCGAAGAAAGACCTCGACGATTATCTGAAGCAAGTCGAAGAGACCAAGAAGCGCGATCATCGCGTGCTGGGCAAGCAGCTTGATCTGTTTTCGATTCAGGAGCTGGCCGGGCCGGGACTGATTTTCTGGCATCCCAAGGGCGGGATCATCCGCAAAGAAATGGAAGACTGGATGCGCGCGGAGTATCTGAAGCGCGGATACGCGCTGGTGTGCACGCCGCACGTGGCGCGGCGGCAGCTGTTCTACACCTCGGGACACGAGGGCTACTACTCGCAGAACATGTTCGACGCCATGGAGCTCGACGACGCCGAATACCGGCTGAAGCCGATGAACTGCCCCGGCCACATTTTGATTTACAAGGATTCGCTGAAGTCGTATCGCGATTTGCCGGTGCGGCTGGGCGAGTTGGGCACGGTGTACCGCTACGAACGTTCGGGCGTCATGCACGGCCTGATGCGCGTGCGCGGGTTTACCCAGGACGACGCGCATATTTTCTGTACGCCGGAACAGATCGAAGGCGAGATTGCGGCCTGCCTCGAGTTCGCGCTCGACGTGCTCCGGGACTTCGGCTTCGATAAATTCCAGACCGAACTTTCGACGTGGAATCCCGACGACCGCAAGAATTTTGTGGGCAGCGAAGAACAGTGGACCCACGCTACGCAATCGCTCGAAAAGGTGCTCAAGGCGCGCGGCATCGAGTACAAGACGATTCCGGGCGAGGCAGCATTCTACGGGCCGAAGATTGACATCAAGCTGGTGGATGCGATCGGGCGGCTGTGGCAGCTCTCGACCGTCCAGTTCGATTTCAACCTGCCGCAGCGCTTCGGATTGGAATACGTGGCCGAAGACGGATCGCGCAAGCAGCCGGTCATGGTGCATCGCGCGCTCTACGGGTCGGTGGAACGGTTCTTCGGCGTGCTCATCGAGCACTATGCGGGCGCGTTCCCCGTGTGGCTGTCGCCGGTGCAGGCGGTGATGATCCCGATCAGCGAGCGGCACGCGGACTACGCGAACAAAGTGGCCTCGCAGCTCAAGGCGATTGGTGTGCGCGTGGAAGTGGATGCGCGCAACGAGAAGATGAACGCCAAGATTCGCGAGCATGCCATGCAGAAGGTGCCTTTCTTACTCGTGGTCGGAGATAAAGAAGCCGAGGCGGGGAAGGTGAACGTCCGCTCGCGTGGGAAAGAGAAGACGGAAGACATGCCGGCGGCGGAGTTCGTGGAGAAGATCAGGAAGCTGATCGCGGAGAAGAGCGCGGGGTTGTAAGCGATTCGTGTGGGGACGGCCGCCTCGGCCGTCCGGCGAGCGCCAGATCGCCTATGCGCATCGCTATGTATGCGGAGGCTAGCACGAACCGCCAGCGGAGCTTCGCTCCTCAGGACAGCCGAGGGCGGCTGTCCCCACATGAGCTGTGCGGTACCATGTTCCCGTGCACTCCCTGGCAGAGCGCGTGCTTTCCCACATTCGGCGGCAGGAACTGGTGAGGGCTGGGGATCGCGTCGGTGTTGCTGTTTCGGGCGGAATTGATTCGGTTGCGCTCTTGCAGTTGCTGCTGGAGTTGCGGGGCGAACTGGGGATTGTCCTTTCTGTCGTTCATTTCAATCACAAACTGCGCGGGGCGGAATCGGACGCGGATCAGGAATTCGTCGCGGGCATGGCCCGCGCGTACGACCTGGAGTTTCACGCCGACAGCGACGACGTTGCGCGGCGCGCGGCAGAGGAACGCGTCAGCGTAGAGGCGGCGGCGCGGGAGTTGCGGTATGGATTCTTTCGCCACCTTCTGGGGTCGGATGAAGGCGACGCATCTACCACGGGGGCTAAAGCCCCGACCCTTGAAAGTGGCTCTGATCGCAGCGCTGAAAGCGCTGCGCCACCCAAAATCGGTCCTGCATCTCAGAGCGGACCTCAGGGGCTAAAGCCCGATTCAGTTGTGAAGCGTGATGGCGCGGCTGAAAGCCGCGCCCTTTCAAAGCACGCCCAGGACGGGCAGGTCAAAATCCCCACCCTCTCGCAAAGAACGCGAGAAGGGTGGGGCACCCAGCTTCCCCATTTTGACAAGATCGTTACTGGGCACACGCTCGACGATCAGGCTGAGACTGTTCTCATGCGGCTTATTCGCGGGGCCGGGCTGCGGGGGTTGGGCGGGATTTATCCGCGAATTGTGGTGGAAAACGACGCCGACGAAGCCTGCGGTGAAATCGTGCGGCCTCTGCTCGGCATTCGCCGGCGCGAACTGGAGCGGTATCTCAAGGACATCGGCCAACCCTGGCGCGAAGACTCGACCAATGCCGATGCGTCGCTGACGCGCAACCGGGTGCGGAAGCTCGTGGTCCCGTTGCTCGAAAAGGAATTCAATCCCGCAGTCGCCGGGAATCTGGCGGAACTGGCCGAGATCGCTCGGGGCGAAGAAGACTACTGGGAAAACGAGGTCGCGGGATGGATGGGCACGGCGGTGCACTGGTCGGAACCGGCGTGGGCGCAGGAGGCGAATCCGGCGCCACTGATTCAGATCGCGCCTTCCGGAGACATGCTCGACCAATCCAATTCGATGAACCTCCCCACCACTGGCGACCTGCAGGCCCGCATCGCGGGCGCGCTGTGGCTGGTCATGAACGCGTCGGTAAGCCGGTTGTGGCTGCTCGGCGAGCCAGTCGCGGTGCAGCGCCGGCTGATCAAGGCCATTGGGGAGCAGGCCGGCATTCCGCTGGAGTTCAAACACGTGGAAGAAATCCTCACCCTGGCCGCGGGAGACGCCCGCTCGGGCCGGGAGATGTCTTTGCCTCTCGGCTGGAAGGTGCTCAGTGAGGGAGATGAACTGGTGTTCGTGACGCCCGATTTGCGCATGCCGCATGCACCGCAGGACTACGAGTACGAACTGCAGGTCCCCGGGCAGGTCGCTGTCGGGGAGGCAGGTTCGGTGCTCGAAGCGCTGCGGGTTCCGGCGGGCTCGGGGGCGGGGTATAATCCTGACCAACTCTTGGACGCGGAGTTGTTGCCCGGACCGTTAAGGGTGCGGAACTGGCGTGCGGGAGACCGCTTCTGGCCGGCCCATACGAAGTCCCCCAAGAAGATCAAGGAACTGCTGCAGGAGCGGCGTGTGGCGCAGCCGGAGCGCCGGTTTTGGCCGGTAGTGGTAAGCGGGGATGAGATTGTGTGGGTGCGGGGGTTTCCGGGGCCCGCGAAACTCCGGGCGAAGCCGGGCCGGGAGGCGATCGTGATCCGGGAGAATCCCCTGTCCGGGAAAGCGGCGACCACGAATTGAGCAGTGATGTGCCGGGAGGCACCTTAACTCCATGAACAGTCCGCGAGTCGCGCCCTTGCGCCAGGTCATCAGCACGGAGCATATCCAGAAGCGGGTGAAAGAACTGGGGCGGCAGATCTCCGACGACTACAAGGGGCACGTACAGCATCAAACGATACAGGTGCTGGCCGTTCTGGAGAATGCATTCATGTTTGTGGCCGATCTGGTGCGGGCGCTCGACGTGCCGGTCGTGTGCCAGTTCATCAAGCCCAGGTACAGCAAGCCAAAGTCCAGCCAGCCTGAGGGCGACCCGGCGAGCCACATCACGGAGATTTTCTTCAGCCACGAGCCCGACATCCGGGGACAGCACATCCTGCTGGTTGAAGGGCTGGTGCATTCCGGCGTGACCAGCGAGTTCCTGATGAGCGATTTGCGGGCGCGGGGAGCGGCGTCGGTAAAGCTGGTGACGCTGCTCGACCGGCAATCGGCGCGGCGCGTACTGTTGCAGCCGGATTATTTCGGGTTCCTGGTGGATGACGCTTATCTGGTCGGCTACGGCCTGGGAGCGGTGGAGCAGACCAACCGGAATCTTCCCTACTTGGCGGCGGCAAGTTCCGGCGCCCCAGTGACTTAAGTCATACTCACGGGAACGAGTCTTTTTGACCGGGAACAGGGTAGAATAGCAGTTGGTGATTTTCGCCAATCGAAAGTTGCAGGCAGGCATCTAAGAGCTGTAGGAGCCCTCGGGAATTTGGCGCAGTCGGCCACCCGTGTCAACTCAGGAGTCGTCTAGGTGAATTCAACGGTAAAGACCGTGCTGTTCTGGTTGCTGATCGGGGTCTCGGCCCTGGGGCTGTGGACAGTTGTCAAGGGAGCCCGCGACAGCCAAAAGGACAAAGAACCGAACGCCACGCAGTTCATGAGTGACGTAGACCAGAACCTCGTTCGCGAACTCACGGTCACCGGGATGGAAGTGCGCGGCAAGTACCGCGACAATTCTGCGTTCCACACCACTCTCACAGGGAACTACTTCACCCCCGAAGTGCTCAAGGACCTGCATTCCAAGGGAGTCAACGTAAACTTCCGCGATGTCAACAGCGGAAGCCTGCCGCTGCAGTTGCTGGGCACGTGGGCGCCGCTGATCCTGCTGGGCGCGCTGTGGTTCTTCATGATCCGCCAGATGCAGACGGGCGGGAACAAAGCCTTGTCGTTCGGCAAGAGCCGGGCGCGGCTGCTTTCGATGCAGCAGAAGAAAGTCACGTTCAAAGACGTGGCGGGCGTCGAAGAAGCTAAGGAAGAACTGCGCGAAATTATTGAGTTCCTGCGCGAGGCGCAGAAGTTCCAGAAACTGGGCGGCCGTATTCCCAAGGGCGTGTTGCTGGTTGGCCCTCCGGGAACGGGCAAGACCCTGCTGGCTCGGGCGGTTGCGGGCGAAGCGAATGTTCCCTTCTTCTCGATTTCCGGCTCGGATTTTGTGGAAATGTTTGTCGGCGTCGGCGCCAGCCGCGTACGCGACCTGTTTGAGCAGGGCAAGAAGAATGCTCCCTGCATTATTTTCATTGACGAAATTGATGCGGTTGGTCGCCATCGTGGCGCTGGCCTGGGCGGTGGCCATGACGAGCGCGAACAGACTTTGAACCAGTTGCTGGTGGAAATGGACGGGTTCGAGTCGAACGAAGGCGTCATTCTGATGGCCGCTACCAACCGGCCTGATGTGCTCGATCCCGCGCTGCTGCGCCCCGGCCGGTTTGACCGGCGCGTGGTAGTGAGCCGTCCGGATGTACGCGGGCGCGAAGAGATTCTTCGCGTGCACACGCGCAAGATTCCTATGGCAGAGGACGTGGATCTCTCCGTGCTGGCGCGCGGAACGCCGGGATTCTCCGGGGCCGATTTGGCCAACATGGTCAACGAAGCGGCGCTGGCCGCGGCGCGCCAGAACCGCAAGGCGGTTCTGCAGTACGACTTCGAACTGGCCAAGGACAAGGTGCTGATGGGCGTGGAGCGCAAGTCGCTGCTGCTCACCGATGAAGAGAAGAAGAATACGGCGTACCACGAGGCCGGGCACGCGCTGGTGGCGGCCAAGATGCCGAATTCCGATCCTCTGCACAAAGTGACGATCATCCCGCGCGGTATGGCGTTGGGCGTCACCATGCAATTGCCCACGGACGACCGGCACAACTACTACAAGAACTATCTGGAAACCGAGATCGCCATCCTGATGGGCGGGCGCATCGCGGAAGAACTGTTCCTCAATGTGATGAGCACTGGGGCCGGCAACGACATCGAGCGGGCCACGGAAATGGCGCGCAAGATGGTCTGCGAGTGGGGCATGAGCGAGCTGGGCCCGATGACGTTCGGCAAGAAGGAAGAACAAATCTTTCTGGGCCGCGAGATCGCGCAGCATCGCGATTACAGCGAAGACACGGCCATCAAGATCGACCAGGAAGTGCGCAAACTGGTCAATTCGGGCTACAACACGGCCAAGCAGATCCTGTCGGACAATCGCGACACGCTGGAGCGGATTGCCCGGGCGCTGATTGAGCGCGAAGTCCTGGATGCGAATGAGATCAAGCTGCTGGTCGAGGGTACGGAGCTTCCGCCCATCCAGCCCCCTCCGACGAAGGATGATGGAGTACAACACGTCATCAAGCCGGACCTTCAGCCGGGACGCGCCAAAGGCGGGGAGCGGCCCGCAACCGCGTAGGGCACGGTGTTCTAAACTCTTCTGATACGGGCGGCCTTTTCGGCCGCCCGTTTTGCCGTGGGTCAATTTATTAGAGATTGTTGCAAACAAAGGAGATAATGAGGAGATTCAGCCCGGCGGCGGCGGAGGAAACATGGCGCGCCTATTTCGTTTTGCCCTTGCGGCGATGCTAACGGTTGCTGTCGGTCTTTTCGTTACCTACAGTAGTTACGTTTTAGGTTTTTGGGCTGGCGGCTACAGATACAGGCTAGAGCAGGACCTCCGGCTAGGCGTTCTATTACCGATCTTCGTGGGGCTGTTAGCTGCTCTATGGCCTCTGCGCAAGCTGAATGGGAGTGCTCTCGCAGCGGGCATGGCTGGTGCTGCCGTTGGTTTAGTGTATGGCTATCTAGCCTTGCGTGTGGAGTACTGGACAATATTCAGAAGTTGGCGTTCCTTTGGGCACTCCGTTTTTCTGGAGATCTTTTGGGGCCTGGACATTGAAATGATGCTATGTGGCGCCGTGGCTGGCGCCTGCGCGATGCTGCTGACAACGACTTCCAGAACCCGGAACGTCTTGCTCAACGCCGCTCTCCTTGTGATCGGCGGCATACTGATTCCTGGGCCAGTCTTCGATCTGGTTACGCACAACCAGGAGTTGACGGTTGCTGTGGTCACCCCTCAGAACCACGGACCTCGTTCGCCGAAGGTCGAGGAGGCTGGCCCGGTCCGGTCAATTGACGCTAGTGCCGTATCCAGCCGCGTTATGCAGTTGTTGCGCAATGCTGGAATTAATAGTAACTACCAGGTGGCTCAACTGTACCGGCAGGGCCATGGCAAGCAAGTTCTGGCCATCATCGTCATCGGCGGCCTCGTCACTAAGGCGGTTGACCTGCCTGAACCCCACGGCACCGATGTGATTTACCTGCAAGAGCCCGGTGGATGGAAGCGGATTCCCTCACAGGTGCCCACGCTGGATCGCGATATCTATATATCTCCAGATCCGGATGGCAGAAACTGCCATCTAATTAAATTCACTGAGGCGAGCGGGGGCGGCAGAGGAGTCTTTGTGGGAGACGCCACGCAATGCGGCCCGTCTTAACGGATGTCCTACTTCAACAAAAAATGGGACAGTCTGAGAGTGGAAGTTATGCTACACCGCACGGAACTACAGCAAGGAAGAGGGGCCGGCCTTCCGTTTTTATGTTTATGTGGACGACTATCACGCTGCTCGCCGCAGTCCGTCTGCTGGGCTCCAGCGCCCCGTTCCCACATTGAAAATCCGGCGATAACTGAGTCGGTGCGGCGCTTGCAAAAGGGGTCAAGAAAGACTCCTTCTGTGGTATAATTTTGTCAGTCATAAACGGTCCTAAGTATTTGCAATTTCAATGACTTGAAGTCTTCTCAAGAGACTCCGAGACAGTAGGATCGTGACGAAATTTCCAGCCAGGCTTCCGGGACAAAAGCAAGACCGAGTTCAAAGAAAAAATCGGGACATTTTCGCGGAGCGGAATGGCCACCAAAGAGATCAATACTCCCATCGCTGAAACGAAAACAAAAAACGGAAAAGTGACGCCGATCAGTGGTGCGATTTCAGCCTCCGGCACTGCGGCTGCCCCTGATACCCTCGTCCCGGACAACGGGGGAGTTTCAGTGTCTGGCTACAATGCCGATTCGATCAAGGTGCTGGGCGGCATGGAAGCGGTGCGCAAGCGCCCGGCCATGTACATCGGCTCGACGGGTGAGTTGGGACTGCATCACCTCGTTTACGAAGTTGTGGACAATTCCGTGGACGAGGCGCTGGCCGGATTCGCCACCAAGATTGAAGTCACGATCCACCTCGACAACTCGATCACCGTCATTGACGACGGCCGCGGCATTCCCGTGGACGACATGGAGATTGACGGCGAGAAGGTTTCAGCGGCGCAGGTGGTGATGACCACGCTGCATGCCGGTGGAAAATTCGATTCCTCCACCTACAAGGTTTCGGGCGGACTGCATGGCGTGGGCGTGTCGTGCGTGAATGCGCTGAGCGAAGACCTGGAACTGGAAATCTGGCGGGACGGTGCGACGTGGCAGCAGAACTATTCCAAGGGCGAAGCCACCGACAAGCTGAAAAAAACGGGCGCGACCAAGCGGCGCGGAACGAAAGTTCACTTCGTGCCCGACCGCACCATCTTCACCACGGTTGATTACAACTACGACACGCTGGCGCAGCGCCTGCGCGAACTCGCGTTCCTCAACAAGGGATTGCTGATCACCCTGACGGACGAGCGGAACACCGACGCGAAGACGGGCGAGCCCAAGCATACCGAATTCAAGTACAACGGCGGCATCGCGGAGTTTATCAAGCATCTCAATCGCGGCAAGCAGGTACTGCACGACAAGCCCATCTACATGGAGGCGGACCGCGGCGGCGTAGTGATGGAACTTGGCCTGCAGTACAACGACGGATATTCGGAGTCCGTGTTCAGCTTCGCCAACAACATCAACACCGTGGATGGCGGAACCCATCTCTCCGGATTCCGCACGGCGCTCACCCGCACCATCAACTATGCGGGGCAGCAGATGGGGCTGTTCAAGGACGTAAAGGAAAATCTGACCGGCGACGATGTGCGCGAAGGGCTGGTCGCTGTGATCAGCGTAAAGCTGTCGCAGCCGCAGTTCGAAGGGCAGACCAAGGGAAAACTGAATTCCGATATTGCCGGGGTCGTCACCGCGTTTGTGAACGAGCGGCTGGGTGCATTCTTCGAGCAAAATTCAACGGTTGCGCGAAAGATCATCAACAAAGCTGTTGATGCGGCCCGGGCGCGCGAAGCCGCGCGCAAGGCGCGCGACCTGACGCGGCGCAAAGGCGCGCTCGATTCCGGCGGCCTGCCGGGCAAACTGGCGGACTGTTCCGAGCGCGATCCCAACCGGTGCGAACTGTTCCTGGTCGAAGGCGAGTCGGCAGGCGGAACCGCGAAGCAGGGTCGCGACCGGCGCTTCCAGGCGATTCTGCCGCTGAAGGGCAAGATTCTCAACGTCGAAAAGGCGCGCTACGACAAGATGCTGGCGCACGAGGAAATCCGCGCCATGATCACGGCGCTGGGCACCGGGATCGCGAAAGAAGACTTCGATCCGACGAAAGTGCGCTACGGGAAGATCATCCTGATGACCGACGCCGACGTGGACGGAAGCCACATCCGGACGCTGCTGCTCACTTTTTTCTTCCGCCACATGCAGGAGTTGATCAAGCGCGGCAATGTGTTCATCGCGCAGCCGCCGCTGTTCTCGTTGAAGAAGGGCAAGTCGCAGCAGTACATCAAGGACGAGCGCGAATTCGTCAAGGTCATGGTGAAGCGCGCGGCCGAGGGGCTGAGCGTCCGCTATGGCGAGGGCGCGGCCAAAGTCGAAGGCAAAGACCTGGCGCGATTCATGACCGTGCTCGACGAGTATCTGGGATTCTTCGACAAGCTGGACAAGCGCGTGCGCAACGAGCGCGTGACCGAACTGATCCCCAGGCTCGACCTGGCCAAGCACGCCGATTTTGAGGGCGACAAGAAGAACGCGCCCAAAAAGATCGAGCGGCTGGAAAAAGAAATCAAGAAGCTGCAGAAAGAAGAAGGCTTCAAGAGCGTGGAAGCGCGTTTCGACGAAGAGCACAACCTGTGGGAAGTGAGCTTCGTGAACAAGCACGGCGCTGAGCACGTCATCAACTGGGAACTGGCTTCGAGCGCCGAGTGCCGGCAGATGATCTCGAAGTACAAGCAGATCGAGCCTTTCATGGAGCCTCCATTTGTGGTGGAGACCCTGGTCAAGGCTGCGCCTGCGAACGGCGACGGCGAAGGAGCGGCGGGCGAAGCGGCCGCTGACGGGGACAAGGGCGAAAAGAAGGCTGCCAAACCCGCCAAGCGCAAGGCCGACATCGAGGTGGTCGAGAAGACCAGCGCGCGCGACCTGCGTGATCATGTGATCAACGAAGGGCGGAAAGACTTCACCATCCAGCGCTATAAAGGGCTGGGCGAGATGACCGCGCCGCAGTTGTGGGAGACCACCATGGACCCGGAGCGGCGCACGCTGCTTTCCGTGCGACTGGAAGACATCGCGGAATGCGAAACCATCTTCACCACGCTGATGGGCGAGGACGTGGAAGCGCGGCGGAAGTTCATCGAAGAGAACGCGTTGGATGTGAAGAACCTGGATATCTAAATCATCTCGGGATCTGCACGGATTCGAAAATCGCGCGGAGCAGTACGCCTCCGACGGAATTTCTGGCTCTCAGTCCACAAGCCCCTCCGTCCCGCGGGTGATCCCCTTTAGAATGTCCCTCCAATAAAGCCCAAGCTGTCAACGACATAGAAACTAGTGCGGACACGAAATCGTTGACATTAATATAACAAATGTGTTATAAACGAGAAACCATGACGGCACACGAACTCAAATCCGTCCGTCTTAACAAAGGCTGGACCCAAACCCAAGCCGCGAGTCATTTGCGGATGACGCAAGCGTATTTGAACTATCTGGAGAATGGGAAAAGGCGGTTCACGCCCGAACTGGTTCGCCGAGTGACTTCAGTTTATGGACTCTCACCTGAGGTTCTCCCAGTTGACGATGCTTTCACGCCTCCACAGGTGGACGACCAACGGCTGACGGAATTGCTCGCCCGACTGGAATATCCGGGATTTTCATACCTCTCCCTGCATTCTCTGAGGAAAAATCCGTCTGAAGTCTTGCTTACTGCACTAGCAAAGGAAAGTCTCGATGGGCGAGTCGCTGAGGCTTTGCCTTGGGTTGCTATGAAATATGCACAGCCGGACCGCTGGCTAGTTGAAAACGCCAGGAGATTCAACCTTCAAAACCGCCTTGGATTTGTCGTCAGTCTCGCGCGACGCGTGGCTGAAATGCGGAGCGATAACACCAGAGCAATGCAATTAGACCAACTTGAAAATATGCTCGACGAAGGCCGGCTTGCGAAGGAAGACTTTTTCTACCGCCCTCCCCGGACAGAAAGCGAGAGGGAATGGCTAAAGCGAAATCGCACTAGTGACGCGGAGCATTGGAACCTGCTGACCGACATGAGGCCGGAGCAACTGCAATATGCCCGCTGACAGCATCGGTGGTGCGCTTCCTTCGCCTTGGAGAGAGTTTCTGACCGAACTCGACGGTATGCTGAAGGCGCCTCTCGAATTGCATTGCATCGGTGGATTCGTTTTTGCCTATTTCTATGGCCTACCACGTTCGACCAGTGATATCGACTACTTTACTGCCATACCTGCAAATTTGAACCTTAACGAAGTGGCAGGAGAAGGTTCGCCTCTTCATCGGAAATATCGCGTTTGGCTTCATTGCGCGTCCGTCGCGAAGATTCCCGACGGTTATGAAGCCAGAATGAAGGAAATGGCTTCCGGAGAGTTTCAACAGCTTAAGTTGCTCGTGCCTGACCCGTATGATTGCATTTTGTCGAAGCTCGAACGGAATGATTCGAAAGACAGGGACGATGCAGATTACTTATTCCGCTCGCACAAGCTCGACACTCAAGTGCTTAAGGAACGGTACGAAGAGGAGTTGCGATACCAACTGGTAGGAAACTTAGAGTGGCACGACGGAACGCTCAAGTTGTGGCTTGAAATCTTCGAATCACCCGCTAATTCCGGTTGACTGCAGCGGCAAGCTAAGTACTCAGGCCGCGCCCTTTCACGTCTTACTTCAGTCCTTCCACCAGATACAAATCCGCCAGCATGCGGTGGTATCCGAAGACGCAGGTCTTGGTGTCGGGAGTCATCAGGATCGGGCCGATGGTCTCGACTCCGGCAGGATCGGACGGGATGAGTTCCTTCCACAGCGTGCGCTTCCCGGTCTGCAGGTCCAGTCGGTTCACCCGGGCCGGTAATTCGCCGGGTTGGTAAACGTAGAGCGAATGGCTGTCGGTGCTGAACGTAATCGGTTGCTCGCCCGCGTTGAGGCCCGGGATGGGGCGAGGATCGCCTCCCGCGGTGGGATACAAATATCCCTTCTCATCCGGACCGATCCCGGCGGCCCACTGGGAATCGGGGGAGATGACGAAGGCAGTTCCGTTCACCCCTTCCGCGGTAATCGGTTCGCTCTTGCCGGAAGCGGCATCCATGACGTACAGCTTGACGCCTTTCCCGGGTTCGTTCCCTGAAAACAAGATCCTCTTGCCATCAGGAAACCAACGAGCCCAGGAGTGATTGATGTTGTCGTGGGTCAATTCCTTCGCTTCTCCGGCGCCCGTTGTCAAAAGCCTGAGCTGAGAAGGCGAAGCCTGGGTCTGCGCCACCACCCATTTGCCGTCCGGCGACAGAGAGACGGCCCCACCTTCGCCCAGCAGAACGGCAGGAGATCCATCGGTTTTGCGGATATAGACCGCGTAAGACAGGCCACCGGACTTGGAATAATCAAGCGAACCACCGCCGCCTTCCTCGTCAAAGAGCAAAGTCTTGCCGTCGGTCGACACGTCGGCGGGATAGGTGTAATCGAGCCAGGAGAGATCGCGCTGCTTGGCATCGTCGGCGGTGATGCCGACCAGTTCTCGGCGCCAGCTCGCCCGCATCAACAGAACACGGCCGTCCTTGAAGATGTCGAAAATCATCACCGCGCCCGGCAGGCGCAGCACCATGCGTTCCTTGCCACCGAGCGTGGTGGCGTAAAGGGTGCGATCCACGCCGGACTTGCTGGCCGTGAACCAGATTTCATTGCCATCGGGAGACCAGGCCAGTCCCTGGATGGTGAACCATTCTCCAGAGAGCGTCTTCTTGTTCCCGGCCAGATCAATCACGGCGAGGGAGCCGCTGTCGTCGCCCTGCACCGGATGGTCAATGAATGCGATCAGATTCCCCTTGGGAGAAAACCGCGGATGGCCGATCCAACCCCCGGTTTCGTAGAGCGACTTGCCGACGGGATATTCCAGGCGGTTACGGCCGCCGAAGTCGCGAACGACCACGAGATTTGTGCCGTCGGCGGACCAGTCGGCCCATTGCACATGCTCCAGGACTTCGCGCGGAGCGCCGCCCACCAGAGGCGCCCGCGCCAGAGTTCCCATGTTGACCCAGGTGCCGATGGCTTTGCTGTTCAGCAGAACCGCCATTTCCGAAGCCGAGGACACCGAGACAAGCTGAGTACGGCTCAGGCCCATGGAACGGGCCTCGGGAGCCTCCGGACGCGCGGTAAATACGTCCACCGGCCCGCCCTGCCAGGCGGCGCTGTAAAGAATCGTTTGCCCATCGGGAGCGAAACGTGCGGAACGAATGCTGCCGCGGCGAAACGTAAGCTGGCGATACGTGGGAGGCTGCAGCGGCGCAGGGCCAAAGAATTGTTTGCCGGCATACACGCCTGCAGCCAGCGCCACCAGCACACAGGCGGAAAGTAAGGGCCAAACCGGCCTTTTGCGCGCGACGGGGAGGGGCACGGACTTTGAGTCGGAGGCTGCGACCTGGCCCGATTCTTCCGCAGCCACAACCGAGGCGCGGGAGGAGTCCAGCGAACGCTGCATGCGTTTCAGGTCGGCGCGCAATTCAGCCGCAGTCTGGCAGCGCAAGTCGCTGTCTTTTTCGAGCGTCTTGGTGATGATCTCTTCGAGCTTGGCAGGCAACTTGGGATTCAAACGCTGGGGACCAGTCGGGGCCCGGTTGAGAATGGAATCGGTAATGACGGCAGAAGTCTCCCCGCGGAAGGGGAGGACGCCCGTAGCCATCTCATAGAGAACGACGCCGAAGGAGAACAGGTCGGTGCGGCCGTCGAGTTCCTTGCCGCGCAGTTGCTCGGGCGACATGTAGGCGATGGTGCCGACCGCCGTTCCGGGACTGGTGAGCTCGAGGCTGTTGGCGTCGCCAATGGTCTGCGAGTCGCCGCTGGTGGAACGGTTGGCGCGGGCAATTTTGGCGAGACCAAAATCGAGAATCTTGGCGTGGCCGCGGTCGGTGACAAAAATATTGGCCGGCTTGATGTCGCGGTGCACGATGCCCTTGCTGTGCGCGGCATCCAGGGCGTCGGCTACTTCAATCGAGAGTGTAAGCAGACGCTCCATCTCCATCGGCCGCCCGTCAATCAGGTGTTTCAGCGTCTGGCCGGTGAGACACTCCATGACGATAAACAAGTGCCCTTCATGCTGGCCGATCTCATGAATGGTGCAGATGTTGGCATGGTTGAGGGCGGAGGCGGCGCGGGCCTCGCGGCGGAAGCGCTCAAGCGCCTGCGGATCCTGGGACAAGTCGTCGGGAAGGAACTTCAGGGCCACGAAGCGGCCTAGGAGCGTGTCCTCGGCCTTGTAAACCACGCCCATCCCGCCACCCCCCAGCAGTTCTGTGATCCGGTAGTGGGAGACGGTTTGGCCGATCATGGACGGGTAACGGGCCGGGGGCTGCCCAAACGGCAACCCCGTGTGAGGAGCCATCTTAGGGCGAATTGCGGATTTCGTCAATGCGGAGCTGCAAGCCGGTTCCACTGGTGCGTTCCATACAAGAGGAAACGTCTATGACTACATTTGCGGATTCTGTTCGTACCGGTAAGGTGCCGTGGCAGGGGATCATTGCGGGCTTCGGGATCGCGCTGTTGGTGACGGCAGTGGCAATTCCCAATCTCAATCGGTCGCGGATGGCTTCAGATTCGGCTAGCAGATTTGAGCGGCAGCAGCTAACCGAACCGGTCAGCAACACCGATTACGGGTTGGCGGTCAAGGCCAAACCGGCAGTCATGGCGCAGGAAAGCGTCGCCCCGAAGGCGATCACTGTGTCGCTGATTGGGCCCGATGCTGCGGCCGGGCGGAAGATCATCCGCACCAGTTCTCTGGAGATGGTGGTGCAGAATCCGGCGGAAATGGAGGACCGGATCGCTGCGCTGGCCGAGGGCCTGGGCGGTTATCTGGTAAACGCTGAGGGCGGAGGACAGAACGCAACCACGGCGCTGCTTACGATTTGCGTTCCGGCGGCGCGGTTTGAACAGGCGCGGGCGGAGATCCGCAAGTTCGGCCTGCGGGTCGAGGGAGAAAAGATCGACGCTCAGGACGTCACCCGGCAGTACGTGGATCAGGACGCGAACCTGCGCAATCTGCACGCCGTGGAAGCGCAGTATCTGGCGATCCTGAAGCAGGCGAACACCGTGAAAGACATGCTTGCGGTGAGTGAAAAGCTGAGTGAGACGCGCGGGCAGATCGAACAGCAGCAGGCCGAGTTCAACGCCCTCTCGCAGCAGATCGAGACAGTGGCCATCACGATTTCTCTGAGGACCGAGGCCGAGGCGCGAGTGCTGGGACTGAATTGGCGCCCGCTCTTTCAGTTAAAGCTCGCGTTGCGCGACGGCCTAGATGGCTTGGCGAACTATGTGTCCACGATGGCGGCAATCGTATTCTTCCTGCCGACAGTGGCTTTATGGCTGGTGACGATTCTAGTCAGCGGGGTCGCGGGATGGCGGGCGGTGCGCTGGGTGGGGCGGCGGTTCTTTGGCTGGAGCGCGCACGAAGCGGCGGTGCAGGGGTGAGCATAGTCACTGAGGAGAAGGAGGCACGGGAGTAGGATGCAGCCGTCGGGTATCTTGAGATTTCGATGGAGGAATGACCATGCCTGTAACAGTGAAACGGATTACCTTGTGGCGCAAGGAACTCGAGAACCGGGCTGGGACGCTCGCGGAAACCCTGGACCCCTTGGCGAAAGCAGGAGCGGACTTGCAGGTGGTGATGGGCTATTGCTATCCCGGGGATCGCACGAAGGCGGCGGTCGAACTCTTCCCGATTGCGACTAAGAAGGCGACGGCTGCAGCGCAGGGAGCGGGCCTGGCCGCATCGGGTATTCCGTCGCTTCATGTGGAAGGCGACAATCGGACGGGCGCGGGGCACGCGATCACGCGCGCGCTGGCTGACGCCGGGGTGAATCTGGATTTTCTGGTCGCGCAGGTGATCGGGAGAAAATTCTCGGTGGTACTCGGATTTGAGAATGATGGCGACGCCGACAAGGCAAGACCTTTGATCAAAAGGGCGCTGGCCAAGAAGAAGTAAGCGCATTCCGCAATCGCACGGGCGCTTCCATCCGGCGCGGTATAACTGCGCCCGTAGAGTTCAAAGCGAAGGACGGCCTGTGTCAATATCAGGTTCCGGCTTCTCTCCGCGAAAGACCCGGGAGATGCCGCGAACCACGCGCCGCATGGGCAGTTCGCCCTTGGGATCAGCGAAGAAGATTTCGCCGCTGCGGCTGCCGCGGTAATACCAGCGCTTGAGCAGGGCCAGGTGCTCCATAGTTTCCAGCGCGGATTTGGCCGGCGCCCTGGGAAATGACTGCAAGGCCTCCTGCACTCGCGATTCCATGGACTGTGATTTTGCGTGCTCTGTGGCCTGGATAGCGAACGGAATGGGCCCCGAGATTCTGCCGGTCTCCACGCGGAAGAAAGCAACCGAGCCCGCGATATGGCTGGGCTGAATCATCAGCGCCGAGAGGCGGTCGAGGCGCTGCACGATCTCGGGAAGCTGGCTGAGGATGGGCTTGAGCTTTTCAACGCGCGCATGGATTGCGGAGGCCTCTTCGAACGCCAGCTTGGTGGATGCCGCCTCGCGCTCGGTTGAGAACTGGCGCAGCAGAGAGTCTCCAGCGGAGTCAAAATATGTCTGCACGCGGTTTACTTCCACGACATACTCTTCATCGCTGCAGCCCTTAAAGCACGGAGCCAGGCACATTTTCATCTCGGAATAGATGCAGCCCGGGAACTTGGGATCGGGATGGAGATCGTCCACGCAACGGCGCATCTTGAAGAAGTCGAGCGAGTCGTTCATGAACTTCTCGGCGGCCACCCGCGAGAGAAACGGGCCGTAGTAGAGGGAACGTCCGTTGAGCCGGCCGAGCCGTTTGGTGACGGAGGCCCGTGGGTACTCGTTTTCCAGGTGCAACTTTACCAGCGGCGCGAAGCGGAAGCGCACGCGGTCGGCGTAGGTTCTTGGAAACGAACTTCGCAAAATGTCGTAGAGGAGGAAGCCCGATTCGAAGTCAGACCCGGTTGGCGAGTACTCGATCGAGCGGACTCGATCTCGCAGGTTGAGCTTTTTCGTGCGCTCTTCGACCGGACCGAGCAGACGCTGCAGACGGCGGCGCAGATTGGCGGTCTTGCTGACATACGGCTCGGCCTGCGTGGTCTCGCTGCGGAGCAGGAAAACCGCCGGGGCAGCCGGAACCGCGGCGAAGATTTCGGCGTCTCGCTCAGGCGCGAATTCCAGCCGCTCGGTCAGCACGAGGCTATTGTAAGCAAGTCTTCACCACAGAGACACAGAGGCACAGAGAACTACATTCTTAGGGTTTTGATCTGCGCGAATCCGAGTTGATCCGCGGCGAAGAAGTTACCGGAAGTTGGCGCTGCGGAACTTCTGGCGAAAATCGGTACCGTCGAGCGTGAGAATGCGGCACATCTCGTGCAGGCGCGAGCGCATGCGCTCCCCGATGCGATCGCCCAGGGTTTCGCCACGGCTAGCAGCTCTCGCGGGCGAGATTGTCCCGGCAACGCCCGCCGCCGGCTGATCATCGAAGTTCGTCGTAATAATAGTCGTGCGGTTGTCGTTATAGCGCGTGTTCAGAATCAGGCTGACCGTGTCCCACACCCATTCCGTCGGCTTCACGGCGCCCAGTTCATCGAGGACCAGAACGTCGGTCTCGAACACCGGGCGAAGCACGTCCAGTTCGGTAGTCTGAACGGTCGCGTTGTAGGAGTTCTGGATCTCCTTCAGCAGTTCGCGGTAGTCGTAGAACAGGCAGGAGATCCCCCGGGTGAGGATCAACTCCTTGATAATTCCCACAGCCAGGTGGGTCTTGCCGGTGCCGATCTTGCCAATGATCAACAGGCCTTTGTCGCCGCGCGGGTCACACTTTTTCGCAAAGCTGGAAGCGATGAAATGGCCCTCGGCCAGCGAGGGGTGAGCGCCGGGGAAGTCGGTGTCGTAGTTGCTGAGCTCGCAGTGCTCGTAGCGGCGCGGAATACGGGCCGCGGCCAGCAGGGACTGCGCCCGCGCCCGCAACTGGCAGTCGCAACGGGTGACGCGGCGGTCGGTCGTGGTGGGGCCGGTATTGCGGCCGTCGGGCACGGTTTTCCAGCCCGTACCGTCACATAATGGGCAAACTTCCGCGGGAGCCTTGATCACCTGGGCCATTGCCTTCCTTGCAGGGACTCTATTTGACTTTGCGCCCGAAGGCGGGTTTCGCGCAAGCGGGAAAGGCTGGCAGTCTGTGTACATCCTGTGCAGGAAGGTTGCGGCCTGTGGAGGGCGTAGGAAAAACCTTCCGCTGAGTGCGAAAAACCGCCCCGGCAGCACCAAATCGGTCCTACCGGGTGCGAAACAGGCTTCCGGTGCGGATTTTCACAGTTGACATTCGCCGCAGAGGGAGGAGAATACGAGCCGACAGGTTTCCCAGCTCAGTCATAACCATTTTTCCTCCCGGTGCAAGCTGGGCATGAAAGAAACCTGCGAGGAGAAACTATGAACAAAGCCGATCTGGTTGACAAGATCGCAGGCGCGTGTGAAATCAGCAAGGCGCAGGCCACGACCGCGATTGATACTGCCGTGGATAGTGTTACGTCCGCCCTCCGCAAAGGAGACCGGGTAGCTCTGATAGGCTTCGGCACGTTCTCGGTGTCGCAAAGAAAGGCACGGAACGGGCGCAACCCGCAAACCGGCGCCACTATCAAGATCGCCGCCCGCAAAGTCGCGAAGTTTACCCCTGGGGCCGAACTGAAGAAAGCCGTCAACAAGAAGTAGTCCGGAAGCGGATTTCAAGATCGCAAAAGCGGCAGGGGGTCGGCCCTGCCGTTTTTTGCTGCATGCGGGAATCCATGGCCTGTCGTCGAATACGGCCGATGATCCGTTCCATCCTCACCAGAGCACTCGTACTGTTTGCGCTGCTGGCGGCTCTGGCCGCGCAGGCGGGCCAGCGTCTGCCTTTCGGGGCGTGGCGGCGGGTCTCGGAGGCTCCCGTGATTGCTTCGCGCGGCGACGGCTGGGAATCAGCGGGAACGTTTAATCCGGCAGTAGTTATGCGCGGAGACGAGATCGTGATGCTGTATCGCGCACAGGACAAGCAAGGCACATCGCGCCTGGGGTATGCCGAAAGCAACGACGGAATCCATTTCACACGCCGCGCTGAGCCGGTTCTCAGCCCCTCGGAGGAATACGAGAAAGACGGCGGAGTCGAAGACCCGCGCCTGGTTCAATTCGGCGACACTTACTATCTGACCTATACCGGCTACAACAAGAAGGACGCGCAGCTCTGTCTGGCGGCTTCGACCGACCTGATTAAATGGGAACGCAAGGGCGTCATCATCCCCGCTAATAAGGGAAACTGGAATGTGAAGTGGACGAAATCCGGCGCCATCGTGCCCGAGAAGATCAACGGAAGATACTGGATGTATTTTCTGGGCACCAGCGCCGACAACAAAGATCAGGCAGGCCTGGCGTCCTCTACCGATTTGATGCATTGGACGGAGGAGACTCAGGCCCCGGTATTGCCGGTGAGGCCTGGCCGCTTTGATTCCCGGGTTGCTGAACCCGGCCCCGCGCCGATTGTCACGTCAGGCGGAATCGTTCTGATTTACAACGGCGCCGACGACAAGTTGGTCTATCGCACCGGAGTTGCGATCTTTGATCGAAATGATCCGCGCAAGCTCTTATGGCGAACCGATGAACCTGTCTTCTCTCCCGAGAAGCAGTGGGAAAAGGTCGGGCAGGTCCCCAATGTGGTCTTTGTGGAGGGCATGGTGAAGCAGGGTGATCGTTATCTGTTCTATTACGGCGGAGCCGACACCAACGTCGGCGTCGCGGAAGCGCGCGTCAGTCCATGAAGCCGGCGTGCCCCCTGCCGTTTCTACTCCTTCGCGCATTTCAGCCACTTATGCGCCGTTGCGCTTGACCCCTGCCGACGCCGCCCCTACCATCAGGTAGGGCCCATGCGCGTTCAGATTCCGTCTTCTTTTGCGATCGTACCCGTTTGCCGCAAGCTGGCCTGCGGTTTCCTGCTTCTCGGGGAAATGCTGAGCGCTCAGCAGGCAAAGCCCCCGGCGCCGCCACCCGCTCCCATCGCCAACTTCACCGACATCGCCGAGAAGGCGGGCCTGACCGCGCAGAACATCTTTGGCGGCGTGGACACCAAGCGGTACATCATCGAAACCACCGGCACCGGCATTGCCATCTTCGACTACGACAACGACGGCTGGCCCGATATCTTTCTGGTCAATGGCACAAGGCTCGAGGGATATCCTTCGGGGCAAGGGCCCAGCAACCGTCTGTATCGCAACAATCATGACGGCACCTTCACCGACGTGACAGCCAAAGCCGGCCTCACCTCGACTGGCTGGGGGCAAGGCGTCTGCGTGGGCGACTACGACAACGACGGATGGGAAGACCTCTACATCACCTACTACGGGAAGAACAAGCTCTACCACAACCAGAATGGGGTCTTCACGGAGGTCGCGGAGAAGGCCGGGGTCGCGGGATCGGGCAAGGCGTGGGGCACGGGATGTGCGTTTGTGGACTATGACCGGGACGGCCGCCTCGATCTGGTAGTGGCGAACTACGTGGATTTCGATCTGGCGACGGCGCCGTCCCCCGGCGAGCGGCCAACGTGCATCTGGAAGGGTGTTCCGGTAATGTGCGGGCCGCGCGGGCTGGCCGGCGCGAAGAACATTCTCTACCACAACCGAGGTGACGGAACGTTTGAAGACGTCACCACCAAGGCGCACATTGACCGCACCGACGGGCACTACGCCTTCAGCGTCTCGACCTTCGATTTCGACGAAGACGGCTGGCCCGACATTTTCATTGCCTGCGACAGCACGCCCAGCATTCTTTACCGCAACAACCACGACGGCACGTTCACCGACGTCGCAGTAACTGCTGGCGCCGCCTTTAACGAAGACGGCCGTGAGCAGGCGGGTATGGGGTCCACGATCGCCGACTACAACGGCGACGGCCATCTCGACATCTTCAAAACGAATTTTTCCGACGACACGTCCACCTTGTACAAGAACAACGGCGATGGCACCTTCACCGACGCTACCGCCGCCGCCGGCCTGGGACTCTACACGCAATATCTGGGCTGGGGGACAATGTTTTTCGACATGGACAATGACGGCTGGCCGGACCTGATTCTGGTGAACGGCCACGTCTATCCCGAAGTGGACAGCCAGCACCTGGGCAGCAGCTACAAGGAACCGCGCATCCTCTATCACAACAACGGCGATGGGACATTCAGCGACATCTCGGCTTCTGGTGGCGCGGGCATCACGACTCTTGCATCATCGCGCGGGCTGGCGGTCGGCGACCTCTGGAACGACGGCAGAATGTCGGCCGTGATCAGCAATATGAATGCCGCACCCAGCCTGCTGGTGAATCAGATTCGCAATGCGAACCATTGGGTGGCCATTCGCACCGTGGGAACGAAATCGAATCGCGATGGCATCGGCGCGCGGGTTAGGGTGAAAACAGCAGCGCGCACTCTGGTGGACGAAGTGCGCAGCGGCTCCAGCTTCGATTCGAGCAGCGATATGCGCGTTCATTTCGGCCTGGGCGCAGCGGCCAAGATTGAATGGGTTGAAATCCGCTGGCCTAGCGGGCTGACGGAACGGTTCGTGAATCTGCCGGTGGATCAGATTCACACTCTCAAGGAAGGCTCGGGAACCACGCAGGAAGCGGACACGAAGAAGCCTTAGGACGTCCGAATAAGGGCGCAAAGAAAATCAGTAAGCCTACTTGCCGGCCTTGGAAGGTTTCTGGAACTGCATCGTGCGGCTGATGCCCTCGCCCTCTTTGACGAAAATCAACTGGTTCACCTTGAGGTCTTTCAGCGTATCCACCTGCCCGCTGGGCCAGCGAATTTCGAGTACGTCCACCTTCTCGGCTTTTCCCAAGCCGAAGTGAACCCGCAGATCATTTTGTGAGAAGTAGCCGCCGCCGCTGCGGACTTCATCAATCTGCTGGTGCGGCTTCAATTCTCCCGGCGGATGAGTCCGGCACATCAGGCGCGCGCCAATTCCACTGCGGTTCGACTTGGTTCCGATGGTTCGGACCTTGATCCAGTTGTGGTCGAGTTTCGAATCGCAGCGCAACAGTTGCGGGTAGTCGTTGACCATGTTGACGACTACGTCTATGTCGCCGTCATTGTCGAAGTCGCCGAAAGCCGCGCCGCGCGACGGCGTGGGCTCGGAGATGCCCGGTCCCGCCTGGAACGAAACATCGGCAAAGTGTCCGTTGTGCAGGTTCTGATAGAGCAGCTTGCGCTGCGCGTATCCAGCCTCGGTTTTGAGTTGCTCGACTTCGGGATAAACGTGCCCGTTGCAGATGAGGATGTCGGGCCAGCCGTCGTTATCCATGTCGAAGAATCCGCAACCCCAGCCCAGGAATTGCGTGTGCGCGCCCAGACCGGCAGTGAAGGTCGCGTCTTCGAAATTGGCGCCGCCCAGATTGTGGTAGAGCGATGGCGTGTCGCCGGCGAAGTTGGTCTTGACCAGATCAAGATTGCCGTCCAGGTCATAGTCCGCGGCCGAGATGCCCATGCCGGCCTGCGGCTTGCCATCCGGACTGAGGGCGCAGCCCGCTTCAATGGCGATGTCTTCGAACCTGCCGTTTTTCTTGTTCTGGTAGAGCGCGCTGGCAGTGGAATCGTTGGCCACGTAAATATCAGGCCAGCCGTCGTTGTCGAGATCCGCGGTCAGAACGCCTAGCCCGTAAGTGCCGTTGGCGCGAAGAATTCCTGACGATTCGGAAACGTCAGTGAATGTGCCGTCGCCATTGTTGTGGTAGAGGATGTTTTTGCCGCCCTGCAGTCCGGGCGGACCGCAGGCGACCATGACGCTCTTGTAGAGGCAGGGGCCGGATTCAGGTACGGGCGCGGTCGCCAGGTCGAGGTCAATGTAGTTGGCAACAAAAAGATCGAGACGGCCGTCACGATCGTAGTCCACGAAGGCGCAGCCCGTGTTCCACCGTGTGCCTTTGCCCGCTACGCCGGCCTTCTGGCTCACGTCGGTGAATGTGCCGTCACCGTTGTTGTGGTAGAGAACGTTCTTGCCGAAGTAGGTGACGAACAGATCATCCCAACCGTCGTTATCGTAGTCACCGACGCAGACGCCCTGTCCCCAGCCGGAGTGGGCTAGGCCGGCCTTTGCCGAGACGTCGGTGAACGTTCCGTCATGATTGTTGCGAAACAGATGCGACGTAGGCTCGCTCCCGGCGGGAAAGCCCTCCAGGCGCGTACCGTTCACCAGGAAAAGGTCGAGCCAGCCGTCGTTATCGTAGTCGTAGAAAGCGACGCCGCACCCGGTGGTTTCCAGCAGATATTTATTCTTGTGCTCGCCACCGAAAATGGTCTTGGCGTTCAGTCCGGACTCGCGGGCTACATTGAGGAAGTTGACGCCCAGGTCGGCTTTCTGCGCCGTCTCTTGCGCGGGAGACGTGCTCTTCTGCTGCAGTCGCGGGCTGGCGCGCAGCCACCGCGGGCGCGCCAGTTCCAGCACGCTTTCCAGCGAAAGCACAAGCGCGGAACGGCTGAGAGACTTCAGAAAAACGCGGCGTGATGGGAACAAGAGGTCGCTACCTGGCCCGCTCGGCTCGTGCTAGAATTCGCCCCTATTCCTTATATTCAAGTGAGCCGCGACTTTGCAAGCTCAGGCCGGGCGGACGACCTTCCGATGAGACAACCAGCATGAATTCTTCCGTCTGTCGCACTCGCAAGTCAGAATCGCAATTGCGCGCGCTGCTGCACGCCTGCCTGTTGGTGATCTGGCTGGCGTGCGCAGCGTACGCTCAACAGCCAACTCCAGCGCTGGAACTGACGCGAACGGTTCGTACCTGGGAGTTTCTTCCAGTGGTCGGCACTCGAGCCGGATTGTTTGGCAACGAAGCGGGACGTTTCGAGGCGTGGGTCTATCCGCTGAAGATTTTCCGTGATTTCCACCTGACATTTCACGTGGGCGATCGGGCGCTACCTGCCGAGAGCCTGGCGCGCACGCTGACGGTTCGGCCCGAATCGGCGTCCATTCTGTACGCGGGCGATTCGTTTCGCGTTCGGGAGACGCTTTGTGTGCCGGTCAACGAAGCGGGAGCCGTAGTTCTGCTGGAGATCGAAACCGAGTCGCCGCTGGAGATAGAGGCCGGTTTTACGGGCGATTTCCAACTGGAGTGGCCCGCGGCCCTGGGCGGAACGTTTGTGGAGTGGGATGCGAAGCAACGTGCCTTCGCGTTTGGGGAGGAAGCGCGGAAGTTCGCTGCCTTGGTTGGATCTCCCAGTGCCAGCGACGCCGGGCTCGCCTATCAGACGAACTATTCTTCGACAGACGAGAATTCGCTGCGCCTTGGGGTCACGCAGAGGGGCAGGGACAGCAAGGTGCTGGTGATCGCCGCGTCGGTCACGGGCCGCGCGGATGCGGAGAAAACATACCAGCATCTGCTGAGCTCCTACGCGGGCGCGATGCGCGATTCGGCGGACTATTACCGCGCTTACCTCGACAAGACCGTGAGTCTCGAACTTCCCGACAGCGCCTTGCAGCAGGCCTACGACTGGGCGCGGATCAGCACGATTCAGGGATTGGTAAACAATCCGTATTTGGGTTCGGGGCTGGTCGCCGGGTACCGCACTTCGGGCACAGGCCAACGTCCGGGGTTCGCGTGGTTCTTCGGGCGGGATTCTCTGTGGACTTCACTTGCGCTGAACGCCGAAGGGGATTATGCAACGACGCGCACGGCGCTCGATTTCATCGGCAAATACCAGCGGGACGACGGCAAGGTCCCGCACGAGATTTCGCAGAGCGCGAGTCTGGTGCCTTGGTTTAAGGACTATCCCTACGCCTACGTTTCGGCCGATGCCACGCCGCTGTTCATCATTGCGATGAATGATTATGTGACGCAGAGTGGGGATCTGGCTTTCGCGCGGGAGAAATGGGACAACGTCTGGCGGGCGTACCAGTTTCTGCGCTCCACTTACGATTCGCAGGGATTCGCGCAGAATGCGGGCGTGGGCCATGGCTGGGTGGAAGGCGGACCGCTGCTTCCCGTCAAAAACGAGTACTACCAAGCCGGACTTGGCGTGGAGGCGCTGCATGCTCTTTCCAATCTGGCCCGGCTCGTGGGAAAGGACGACGTCAGCAAGCAACTTGCAGCAGAGTTCGAGCGCAGCAAACCGGCGCTCGATCAAGCTTTCTGGTCTCCGGGAAAAAAGAGCTATGCGTTTGCCTTGAACAAGGACAACCAGCGCGCGGACGAACTAAGCGTGCTGACAACGGTTCCGATGTGGTTTGGTTTGCCGGATGCAGGCCATGCCGACGACACCATCACCCAGCTGGCCGCGGCCGACCATCAGACGGACTGGGGCATGCGCATCATCTCCCAGCAGTCCAAGCTCTACGACGGCTCGGGATATCATTTCGGCGCGGTCTGGCCGCTGTTTACCGGTTGGGCTTCCGTCGGCGAATATCGCTACCATCGCGCTTTCCCCGCATACTCCAACCTGCGCGCGAATGCCCTGCTTGCCACCGACGGCGCGCTCGGCCATTTCACCGAGGTCCTGTCCGGGGACTACTACCAGTCTTTCGCCACCAGTTCGCCGCATCAGATCTGGTCGGCGGCGATGGTTATCAGTCCAATCCTGCGTGGGATGCTGGGCCTTGAGACCGACAGGGAAAGAAATCAAATCAAATTTGCGCCGCACGTTCCGGCAGATTGGACCTCGTTTACGGTGCGCAACGTTCGGGCCGGCGGCGTGGGCTTGGATTTTCAGTATCGCAAGACCGCCGACAGCGTCGTGCTTGAGACCAAGCGCAACGGGACGGGCGATTGCTGGGTTGAGTTTGCTCCGTCGTTCAGCCTGCGCGCGGAAGTAGTCGGCGTAGAGATGAACGGACGGCCTCTGCCGTTCAAGACGCAGCCGAGCAACAACGATAAACACGTAACCGTACGGTTTCCTGTTTACGGAGGCCCCAATACGGTGGTGATCCGCGTCAAGAATGACTTTAGACTCGCGCTGGCCAACGAACTGCCCGCGCTGGGAAGCGCCAGCCGCGAACTCCGGGTCGTCTCGGAATCGTGGAACTCGGCCCGGACACAGTTAACGCTTCAAGTTTCGGGCTTGGCGGGGGCGCGCTACGATCTGAGCGTTTGGAACCCGAGCCAAATCTCTACCGTGGAAGGCGGGGCGTTGACCAAGGCGGGGAAGCTGCAAATTCAGATGCTGGAGGGACAAGCCGACTCCTACTTGCAGCAGCAAGTCGTGATCCGCTTCGGCAAGCCCGCCGGCTCTTCCGACTGAGCAAGCGGTGGCAAAAACGTTTACACTCAGGGATTCGTCATCGCTTGTTGCCTGACGTATTGCTCCAAACGAAGTTCTGACAAACGGAGAAACACTATGCGACGCAAGTCTTTGTGGAGTCTGGTCTGCCTGCTTCTATGCTTTGCGCCACTTGCCGCCCAGGCCCAGGCCGGCAAAGCCGTGGACGCCGAAGGTCACGAGTGGTGGCAGCACGCTGTGTTTTATGAGATTTATCCACGGAGCTTTGCCGACAGCAATAACGACGGCGTGGGCGATCTCAAAGGCATTGCTTCAAAGCTCGACTACCTGAAAGAACTTGGCATAGATGCAATCTGGATCTCGCCGTGCTTCCCCTCTCCGCAGGTTGATTTCGGCTACGACGTTTCCGACTACGAAAATATTGATCCCATGTACGGAACCCTGGCAGACTTCGATCTGCTGGCCAGCGAAGCCAACAAGCGCGGCATTCACATCATTCTCGATTTCGTCGTGAATCACAGTTCCGACCAGCACAAGTGGTTTCTGGATTCGAAATCGTCCCGCACCTCGGAACACCGCGACTGGTACATCTGGCGTGACGGCAAGGGACCGGGGCAGCCGCCCAACAACTGGATTTCAATCTTCGGCGGTTCGGCGTGGAAGCTCGATCCGACGACAAACCAGTACTACTACCACATGTTTTACGCCGGGCAGCCCGATCTGAACTGGCGCAATCCCGCGGTGAAAGACGCTATGTTCGATGTGACGCGATGGTGGTACAAGCGGGGTGTCTCGGGATTCCGTCTGGATGCGGTGGACACGCTGTTCGAGGATCCCAACCTGCACGACAATCCTCTCTTGCCGGGCAAGAGTGTCCTCGGCGATCCCAACGAAGAGAACAAGTACAACACCAAACTCCCGGAGGTGCATGATGTGCTTCGCGGGCTGCGCAAAGTGGCGGATGAGAGCAATGCGGTCCTGATCGGCGAGACGTGGACTGCCGACATTGCAGAGTTGAACCGTTATTATGGCGAGGGCAACAACGAGTTGCAGTTGCCCATGGATTTTCTTTTCACCAAGGTTGATAAACTCTCACCCGCAGAATTCCGCAAGCAGATCGCGGCGGTCAATTCCGCTTCCGGTTGGCCCACATTCGTAATCAGCAACCACGACATTGTCCGCTCGTACGAGCGCTATGGCGACGGCCAGCACAACGATCAGATCGCGAAACTGATGGCCGGGCTTTACCTCACTCTGCGCGGAACGCCGATCATGTATTACGGCGAAGAGATTGGGATGAAGACGACACCGCCCATGCGGAAAGAGGACGTCAAGGATCCCATCGGCCGCATCGGATGGCCTAAGGAAAAGGGCCGGGACGGCGAGCGCACGCCCATGCAGTGGGATGAAAGCGAGAACGCTGGCTTCTCCAAGACTGCACCTTGGCTGCCGGTGCCTCCGAGCTACAAGACCCACAACGTCGCCGACGAGGAGAAAGATCCGAACTCGGTGCTGACGTTTTACAAGGCTGTCTTAAAGCTGCGGCACACGAACAAGGCTCTTCTGGACGGAAACTACCTCCCGGTGAACGATAACGATCCGAACGTGTTGTCGTACTTGCGCATATACCACGACCAGATCGTCCTGGTCGCTCTGAACATGTCAGGCAGCGGGCAAAAGGCGGACTTTGAATTGAGCAAGCACGGATTCACCTCGGTGAAGAGCCTGGTAGCCACCGGCAAGTCTTCGATCAAGGGAGATGTGGTGAGTTTGGAACCCTACGGAGTTTTCATCGCACAGCTTTCGAAGTGAAATTGGGCGGTGGAGACCACCCAACTAACGCCGCCAGTGAAGTATAGAATACGCAAAGTGGGGTCATGCACGAACTGTCCATCGCGATGAGCATCGTGGACACCGCGCTGGAAGAGGCGGAGCGGCGGGGCGTGCAGGTCAGCGCGGTCCATCTGAGATTGGGCGCACTCTCTGGGGTCGTCAAAGACGCGCTTTTGTTTTCGTATGAGATGGCGTGCCAGGATACCGCCCTGCAGGGGTCGCGCCTGGTTGTGGAAGACGTTCCGGTGGTGGTGTTCTGTCCGCAATGCCAGCAGCGACGGACCTTGACGTCGGTGCAGTCGTTTTCCTGCCCGGAATGCGGATCGCCGACCCGGGACATTCTGCAAGGCAAGGAACTGGAAGTCTTCGCGCTCGAAGTGGAGGAGCCGGAAGTAAAGGAACAGGAAGTAAAGCAGCAGGAGGTCGAGGAATGAGCGAGCCGCGGCTGGTCGAAGTGCGGAGAAACGTTCTCAAACAGAACGACGTGATCGCGCGGGCCCTGCGCGAGCAGTTCCGGCGAGCGGGAGTGTTCGTGGCCAGCCTGGTTTCCAGCCCCGGCTCTGGCAAGACGACATTCCTCGAAAAGACTCTCACCCAGTTGCAGCCTCGCTACCGCGTGGCGGCGCTGGTGGGAGATCTGGCTACCGAAAACGATGCCGTGCGGCTGGCGCGCAGCAAGGCCCCGGTGAAGCAGATCACGACGGGGACGCTTTGCCACCTTGAAGCCGCGATGGTGCAGAATGCGCTCCAGGACTGGGATTTGAATAAGCTGGATTTCCTGTTTATCGAAAACGTGGGGAACCTGGTGTGTCCGTCGTCGTATGACCTGGGCGAGAATCTGCGTATGGTGTTGATGTCGGTGACCGAGGGGGAAGATAAACCGCTAAAATACCCGACTATTTTCAACAGCGCGGACGTTGCGGTGGTCACCAAGATCGAGCTGGCGGGCGCGGTTGAGTTCGACTGGCAAACCGCGCAGGCCAGTATCCAGTCGGTGCGGCCCGGCATGAAGACCTTTCGCCTCTCTGCGAAAACCGGCGAGGGCATGGACGAATATCTGACCTTTCTTGCGGAGCAACTCGCGGAACTACGGGCGCCGGCGCACATGTAACCTCGTGACTGTAACGCAAAGTGGGGATTTTCGAACAACAAACCATTCCGCCAGTTCAAGGCCGAACGCAGAAAACATGCGGGGCCGCGGGCTGGCGATGCTATGATGGCGAAACTCTGTGGGTGGATGTTCTCTGGAGGATGGAACAGAATTCATGGCGATCTCAACTCCCAACACCGCCACAACAACGGCGACGCCGGGAACAGGGCAGAACTACGGCGTTCCACTGGCCACGGTGACCACGCTTTTCTTTATGTGGGGATTCCTCACTTGCCTGAATGACATTCTGGTTCCCCACCTGAAACCCATCTTTGATCTGAATTACACGCGGGTGATGCTGATCCAGTTTGCGTTTTTTGGCGCCTACTTTATTTTTTCGATTCCTTCGGCCAAAATCATTGACTGGATCGGCTACCAACGCTCGATGGTGGTGGGGTTGCTCACGATGGGCCTGGGGGCTTTTCTCTTTGTGCCGGCGGCCAGTGCTCCCTCTTACCCTCTGTTTCTGGGCGCGCTCATAGTTCTCGCCGCGGGGATCACTTGTCTGCAAGTTGCGGCGAATCCTTACGTCACCGTTTTGGGGAAGCCCGAGACCGCTTCGAGCCGGCTCAACCTGACGCAGGCGTTCAACTCCCTGGGAACATTCCTGGCACCCTTCTTTGGTGGTCTGTTGATTCTCAGCGCCGCCCCTAAGACGATGGATGAAATCCGGGCGTTAGCACCGGACGCGCTGCAGGCCTATCGCCTGCACGAAGCGGCGACGGTCAAAGCACCTTACGTGGGTCTGGGCATCACCCTGGTGTTGCTCGCAATCGCCATCGGGAGTTTCAAGCTGCCCAAAATCGAGCACGCGCAGCACCATCTCGGGGAGAAAGTTGGTGATTCCATTTGGAAGCATCCGAACCTGATTTTTGGCGCCATCGGTATCTTCGTCTATGTAGGCGCTGAGGTTTCGATCGGCAGCTTCCTGGTGAACTACTTCAGCCAGCCTGAAATCGGCGGCCTTACAGAAAAGGTGGCCGCCGGCTTCGTGGCCTTCTACTGGGGCGGCGCCATGATCGGCCGTTTCATCGGATCGGGGCTTCTACAAAAGATGCGAACCGGCCATCTGCTCGGCATTTGCTCCGTCTGCGCTGGCGCGCTGGTCGCAACTTCCATGCTGACAACGGGACACGCTGCGATGTACAGCATCATCCTGGTGGGCTTTTTTAATTCCATCATGTTCCCCAGCATCTTCACCTTGGGTGTGGCCGAGCTTGGTCCGCTTACCGGGGACGGTTCTGGCGTCATGATCATGGCAATCGTGGGGGGGGCGATTCTTCCACTGGCGCAGGGGTGGATTGCCGACCATGTGGGCATTCATCACGCCTTTGTTCTGCCGGTTATCTGTTACCTCTACATCCTGTTCTTCGCCCTGAGCGGGTCGAAGCCCAACAGCGAACGCTACGCCCGCGGATGACGCGGCGCATGGCGTAACGCTCCGTCCATTTCTCATGCCCGCCTCCGAAACACTACGAGCCGAAAGCTCCGCCAAGGCTCTGACCCTTGTTGCCTACGCTTCGTTTGTGCCCATCGGCATCGCGACCGTGCTGCTCGGTCCCATGTTGCCGACATTGTCGGCGCGCTGGTCGCTGAATTATTCGCAGGCGGGCGCGCTGTTCACGGTGCAATACCTGGCCGCGACGTTGACCGTGGCGCTTTCCGGCTCGGTGATTTCGCGCTTCGGATATCGCTTCACCATCAAAGCCGGGCTTCTGCTGGCAGCGGGAGGCATGGCTCTGCTGCTCGCTGGTCCGAAGTGGCTGGGGATGATCTGCATTGCGGCCTACGGGGCAGGTCTGGGGCTCACGGTTCCTGCGGGGAATCTACTGGTCGCGGAAGTGAATCCGAAACGGCGAAGCGCCACCTTAAATCTGCTGAACTTCTGCTGGAGCGCCGGGGCGGTGGCGTGCCCGTTTCTTGTGGCGGCGGCTGCGAAGAGTCACCGGGTCCCGCTGTTTCTGGTGGTCGTGGCGGCGTTCTCGCTTCTGGTGGCAGTCGGGATCATGGCCATGCCCTCTTCTATCGTCGAACCTGCTGCCAATGAGGTTCGAGGTGAAAAAACAAGTCCCGGGATTCACTGGAAAGATCGCGCTTGGCCGGCACTGGCGGCCGTGTTTTTTCTCTACGTCGGCACCGAGAATGGGTTCGGGGGATGGGTCGCGTCCTACTCGAAGACCATGGGCAACATCACCCCGGCCATGGCGCTGATGACGCCCTCTTTTTTCTATGCTTCGTTGATGCTCGGCCGTTGGCTGGCCCCCCTGCTGCTGCGGACGATCGATGAAGTCCGGCTGGTGCAGGCGGGACTCCTGATGGCCTGCGCGGGCATGGCAGGTCTGGTGTTATCGCACAACCTGCCTGGCGTGGCGGTGAGTGGCTGCCTGGCTGGGATGGGGCTTTCGTGCGTGTATCCCATTAGCGTCTCGCTTCTGGCGCGGGAGTTCGGAGCATCCGGATCAACAATCGGGTCCGTCATGTTTACCCTGGCCAACATTGGAGGCGGACTGCTTCCCTGGCTGGTGGGAGTCGCGTCGAGCCAATTCGCAACACTCAAGGCCGGGCTGGCGGTACCCCTGATGGGCAGCGCTGCGATGTTTCTTCTGTACCTGCGGAACTGGAAGCCGGCGTCCGCGGGAGCAGAATCGAATGCCCCAGGCTCAAGCTCGGACTAATTTCGCTGCCAGGCGGGAAAGACGGACCATCCGGTAGAGTGGAAACAAAGGCCCGGGGAGGCGAACCGCCTTCCACTCGCTGGGGCCAGGCGTAAAGGCAAGGCGCGTCAGGAATCGCAAGCGGTCCGCTTGCCTCTCCCGGAGGCGCATCATCAGGCGAAAGTAGGCGAGGGACTCGACGTCATAGGCGCCGGGGCTGACAATGTGCGTTTGGACCTCCTCTGCCAGCCTTGCGGCGGTGCGATCTTCGGACAAGCCGTCCTGCGCCGCGGCAGGGACGGCCGCTCCCAGCAAGCGGTTTGCCGTCAGCATCGTGACCCGGAGGATTCGCGCAATACCCAACTCTTCGGCCTGAGACATGATCCAGTGCCAGTCGAGACCCGGCAGGTTCATCAGCCGTGCGATGTCGCACAGCCAGACCAGCCGTCCCCAAACGTGCTTGGCCGCATGCGCGGACAAGATAAGAAACAGATCGGCCGCGCATGGCGTTCTCATCGGCTGACCGGCCACGCTGATGTTGACTGCCCGATCGAACAAGCTGCCCATGTCGAAATCAATTGCATAAAATCGCGGCAGAATCCCCCATTGCAACTCCAGGAGATTCCGCCCGGCTGTGCCGTCGAAAGGGCATTCGTATCCTGATTTCAGATAGGCCCGCTCCTCTGGTTCGGAAAGAAGCTGGTGCGGGGTGTAGCCCAGGTCACGGACGGCATCCCGAATGCGAGGAAGATCCGCCGGACGGATCAGGAGGTCAATGTCACCGGACTGCCGCAGGGCGATATCCCCATAGGCGATTTCCGCCAGGGCCGGGCCTTTGTAGGGCATGACCGCAATGCCCAGCGCGGACAAGCGCTCGACAAGGCAAATTAGTTCCCGCGAAAGCAGGAGGGCCTTATGTAGATTTGCCTGATAACTCTGCTTCAGGGATAGAAGTTCCTGCTGAGGCACAGCTTGTTCAATCTCCAGAAGAGACTGATGCAGCAAGGGCTGACAACCGTGCTGGTCAGCGAGGGCAAACAACTCCCGCCAGCGAACCGGTTGATGCAGAAGCGGCAAAAGGCGGGAGCGCTTTTCCCGGGGCGAGACCGCGGAGCACGCGGCCAGCAGTATGGACCACTCGGAATTGAGGGCGGCGCCAGTCCCGGACATGATTTCGGTTGGACTCGCGGCAGCGAGGCTTAGGCAGTTGCAGTCGCCAGGCTGGGAAGAGTCTGGATCTGCACCAGGTTCGCCGCGGCGCGCTTCTTTTGCAGCATGTTGGCGGAAGCCACGCCGGTCCGGGCGAACGACTTCTCGCAGTCCTGCGAGGAAGGCCCGCGCATATTCCCCTCCATGAAGGCCAGTCCCGGACACCGCGTGCAGTTCGAGACGTGAGTGCACTGCGTGCAGGTGGTCAGGTCCTTCATCCGGATGGAGCGCACTTCGTTCATCCGGTCGGAATGCCGCCAGATGTCCTCGAACCTCTGCTTCCGCACGTTTCCCGTAGGCAGCGGAAACTGGACACAGGGATAAACATCTCCGTAAGGAGAAACGTAGCAGGTGGTGTGGCCGGCGCTGCAGGGCAAGGCTTCCAGTTCAGCTTCCCCGGGCTGGGGCGGGATGGCGCAAAACTGATCTACATCACCGACCAAAGCGGCGTCGCGGAAAACCTGCCGCAGCGTGTCCTGGCCGACGCCCATACTGAGGATTGAGCGGTTGCCGTCCATCATGGGCGTGATCGTGGGGTCGAGAGTACACTCGACGCCTAGTTCGGCGGCCAGCGCCCGCACGCCGGGATAGTCCTGCATGTTATGGGTCATCAAAACGTTGGCGATCAGCACCCGCAAGCCCTGGGTCCTGAGAAAACGAATCGCATCTATGGAGCGCTTGAGCGAACCCGGCACCAGCGTGATGGCGTCGTGAACTTCGGGCCGGTGGGAGTAAATGCTGATCTGGATTGATTCGACACGAAGGTCCTTAATGCGCTGGGCCTCCCGTTCGCGGATCAGCATTGCGTTGGTTTTAAGCTTCACGCAGAACAAAAGGCCGCGGGCATACTCCAGAATCTCGAAAAAATCCTTTCGCAGGAAAATCTCGCCGCCGCTCAGCGTCAGGATAAACACGCCGGCTTCGGCCATCTGGTCGAGCAGATGCTTGATCTCGGCGGTCGTCATCTCGCCGTGGTCGTCATGATCGAGATAACAGTGCACGCAACGCTCATTACAGCGGTAAGTCAGATCGAGCTGAACACTGAGCGGAACTCCCAGGATCCGTGCTCTCTCGGTCATCTCCTCGAGGAGTCCGCTCATCGGCTTTCTCTCCCAGAATTCGGTGGCGCGATGGGCTGATCGGAAAGCTGCAGGATCTCATGGCTGGCTAGGTTCCGGACCAGACTCTCGGCGTCTTGTAGCGCTACCGCCGGCTCAACGTCAAACTCCGTGCAAATCTTCGTTTGCACAATCTCATCCAGCGGCGTGCGGCCGTCGGCCGCCTGCCACAAAATAGTCGCGGTGCGATTGAGCGTAAAAAGGGTTGAATCGCGGCCGGACATAATCATCATTTCGCCGTCGAGACAACGAGCTGCGACACGGGGACCTCGCGCCAGAAAAAGTCTGCTCATCCGATCAGCTCCCACACCCGCGAATCGGGCACAAAGGTCAGGCGGGACACCGGTACCCGGCTCACGAACTCGAAGGCGGAGTGAAAAACCGCCTGCACCAGTGGTTCATCTTCCGCGAAAAACAGAACGTTGGCAAGAAGAGATCGGGCCGCCTCGCCGGGCGGAACAGGATCAATCCGGTTCTCCGAGCCATGACTGAGCAAATAGAGCGCGGCGACCGGCGCCGAGACATTTTCCCCCAGCCGGGCCAGTTCGCCAGTGAACGGCGTGCCGAAAGCGACATAGCCGCCATCCTGCTTGCGAACATAGGAAATCTCATCGGTCAGAAGGGTTGCGTCCGAAGGAGCCAGGCGGGAGATGGTCGTCTTGCCGGCGCCGGAAACTCCGGCGAAAAGAAACGCTTTGCCATTGCGGATGGCGCTGGCGGAATGCAGCAGGAAGCCCCCTTGCCGGGCCAATACGAGCGTGTGCACGATGCGCAGCACTGCGTCAATCGCATAAGGAGTGGCGGATTGGCGAATCCAGCCGCTGCGCGACGCCGGCTCCCACTCCGCCAGAAAATCGCCGCGCTGCAGCGACCAGCGGCCGGAACGATGGTTCACGCGCACACCGGCATCGGGATCGGCGGCCGACGGCGGAATGAGATCCACGTCAAAATCAACTTCGGGGCGTTCCGAAGAGCCGAGATATCCCGCGTAGCGCGCCTGAAGCATGGCCAGAAAGCCCGGATCCGTCGAATTCACCCGCACGGGCATGCCTCCGATTTCAATCACAAGGCTCAGGCGTTCGACTTCAGCGGTCAGCTCTGGCAAGAGAAGGCTCGATTCAATTCGTTTGGCGCAGGCCGTGTACGCCCACAACGACACGGGCTGCAATCCTGGAACGCCACACCAGAGCCGCGACGGCGCGTTCCCGGAAGCGCAGCGTTCTGGCCGGCTTAATGCATTTTCCCGAGCGCAAGATGAAGGAAATCTTTCCCAGCACCTCGCTCTCAGATACGGGCGGATCGGCCTGCGGCATGGAATCTCCGCGAGTCACCACCTCCGAACGTCCGTGAATGCCCTTCTTCACCACGCGATGCACGAAGAAGCGGCGGTTGCGTCCGAACAAGATGATGTCGCCCTCGGATACAGCATCGCTGCCGGCGCGTTCGATCACAAGAGTGTCTCCGGGCCAGACGGCCGGTAGCATGCTCTGACCCGTAACGCCCAACAACAGCTTTCCCGACGTGCGCAACACATCAGCCGCCAGCTCGCACTTGAGCGCGGCCGCGGTATCCGGAGTCGCACAGCCAGCTTCCATCATGAGGCCTGCAAGTTGGAGTGGCATAAGGCCTGAAGCGGGTCTGTCTTACCGCAATTCAATGCAGTCGTTACGAATACCTGCTCGTAGCGGAAACTCGGCTTTTCGTACGGCTTCCGGGAGCCTCGTGTTGTGACCTGTGTGTCGGGAGAAGAATCATTCATATCCATAAGAGGAACCCCGCTTACTTAAGCCCCGGTTGGGACGCCTGCACGGCACAGCTACCAGAGCCGCCGGTACAACTTTCGCTGCTGAGAGTAGAGAAGTATATCTGAGAACCGCCGGCCAGAGTGCTCGAAGGAACGACGTTGTCCATGATAATTCCGGTCGTGCCGCCGGGAGCAACCAGTGCCGCCGATGGAAACGCACCCAGGTTGGTCCATACCAGTGTTGCACCGTCAGGAATCGTGTTGCCAACTTTGGCGGGCCATGACGGCACTGCGCCCCCAGAGGTTCCGGCGTGGCTGCAGTACTCAATGTTGTTGTTCTTGTCCAGAATTGTAACGCCGTGATGGTACGAATGGCCGGATACCCACCCTAGCGGTGTCGTCGAGGTTAGAGTTCCGAGGGTAAGCCAGGTCACGCCGTTATCGGTATTTGTTCCCCCTGTCGCAGGGATCCAGGTTGGCGCGGTCGCGCCAGATGTGCCCGGTGTACTCACAGCGTGGATGACCCCACTGCTATCTAAAATCTCTTCGTTTTGCGCGAACGTAAACCCTGGCGCCCACGGGGTGACTACGAAATTGTAGATGCATCCGTTGAAGGAACAGCCGGTTTCGATTCCATTGAGCTGCGCGCTGGCGAAGATCCACTCGTCAAGTCCATTCACCGCATTCGGGTTCTGGATATCGCTCACGGGAGAGCATCCCGTGTTGCTGTTCGAGAGCGGCGTCAGAGACTTGGGCGCCCCCATTGTGCCACCGGAAATCGGCACCTGGTACAGGATGGGACGACCGCCGGTGTTTCCGCAGACGTACAGGTTCCCTGTCCCGTTCGCCGAGGCTTCATAAGTGCTGTCGAATGCCCCCGAGTATAAGGGGCTAGGCGCTGGGAAGCCTCCTACAGTAGCGGCTCCAACTTGCGCCTCCGGTCCCATATCACCCGCAGCAAATGTCGGACTGAGCTGGTAGACGGCCGCGCAGTCCGCATTGCCTGCACACGCTGAGGTTCCATCGTCAGACACGAAAGCGTATACGAATTCGCGAGTTGAATCGACGATGGGACCATCTACAATCCCTGCGCCAAAATCCAGCTGACCCGATTGAGCCACGGCCGCAGTGGTGGAATTGACGTTGTACATGTAGCCGCTCGCATCGCCCACGAACACGTTGGTACTCACGCGATCATAAACCGGGCTCGAAAGCGTCGCAGCGCTCGTCATCTGGACGGGGAACCCGCCCGCCGCGTGAACTTCAGCAGGGGTTCCGTTAAAAATGCCGGTAAGCTTGTGCAGCCACCCGGAGGCGCCGCCTACCCAGCCAATATCATTGGCGTAGTCATAGAAAACCGACGATGTCGTGTCGTCGGTTGCTACGTTCGAAGCATCGCGCAGAGTAATCGTTGTCATGCAAGGCGCAGTGCAGCTCCGGTAGGAGCCCGGCGCAACCGCCGTCAGCGAAAGTGGCCCTGTCACGGTCTCAGTGGTAGAGCTCGCCCACTTAAGAACAACCAGAGTCCCCAGGCCGCCGCCGTTGGTCTGCACGAACACGATCTGCGAGCCATCGAGTGAAAACGCGGGAGACGTCAGAATCTGCCCGCCTGTGTCATAAGCCCAATACACCGAAGGCACGGTGCCTGTACAGCTCGAGTACAGGTTGTTATAGGCCACGATGCTGGCCTGCGAGCCCGAGGAAAGCAACCCTGTGCTGTAAACCACGAAGTCGTTGGCGCAGCTCGCAGCATTGATGTCGAAGGAATACTTTGCCGGGAAAACGCCGGCGGTCAAGCTGCCGCCGGAGCCCAGATCCTGCGCCCAGTCGCGATGCATCGTCGGCTCGGGCTTCCCAGCAACGTTATGCGGCGGCTCTCCGATTGGGATAATCGGGTTGGGCGGTCCACCCCACCCGTTGAGCGCGGCATGAACTGGGGCTTGCGCGGCCGGCATCAGGTGCGCGGCGTGGCGATAGATCTGCTGCCAGAAGCGGGGCTCGTCGGCAAACTTCGCCGCCATCTCCGGCGTCGGCGAACTTGGGAAAATCAGGTGACGATGACTCCAATCGGTAGCCAACGGGATTCTGTGGTGGACAGGTTTAGCCGCCTGACCGGTCAGAACCCACCCCAACAACACCAACCCCGTCAGACCGGCACTGAAACGAACGATGCGGGCGCGATTTCCATTCATCTCGCTACTCCATGGCTCGGCTGAGATGCGAAGTTCCAGAGCATCTTCAGTTGCCGTCTGCAGCCACGCCCCAAGATATCAGGGCCACGCAGCTGATCGTATAATTTTCTTCCCCACGGAGCTGTCTCCGTGGCGAAAACGCATGTTAGAGACCACCAACTCGCAGGCTGGGCGCTCTTCCCCGATTGGTGAGGCTGGAATGCTGGAAATCTTACTCCTAACCGCAGTGTGAGCGCAATCCACGTTTTTCCTCTTTGGCACGGTCAAGGCGGGGCGCCACGGCTTGCACGGGAAAGTCACACGAATTCTGGCTCCTCCCCATAAAACATTCCATCCACAGCTTCCGTTCGCCTAGAAATCGCGGACTGTGCCATGATGGATGGACGGCTAAGACGGAGCACAGGGGGGTCCGAAGACCCTACGGAGGCGAGCGAGACAGATTGGACCGATACAACGAGGTGGCAGAGGAAATGGAGCCAGAGGCGCGTGCGCGCGACGCCCGGAATGTACTGACACTGGAAGAGATCGGAAACCTTGGAGCCGAAGGCGGCCAGCCGGCGGAAACGTTGATGAATGTGGTGGCCCTGATCGCCAAGCGGTTTCGAACCGACGTGTGCTCGGCATACCTGCTCGAGCCGGATCGCGCCAATCTGGTGCTGGCGGCGACTGTTGGACTGCGCCGGGAATGCATCGGCAGCCTGCGCATGGCGGTTCACGAAGGGCTCACCGGCCTGGTGGCGGAACAGTTGCAGCCTGTCGCCGTCAGCCCGGTCAAGAACCATCCCCGGTTCAAGTATTTTCAAGAGGCCGGCGAGGAAGCGTATCAGTCTTTCCTGGGTGTACCCCTCATTGATCGTGGCGTCCTGCAGGGCGTTCTGGTGGTTCAGACCATCGAGGCCCGGGTTTTTGGCGAGGACGAGATCCGGATGTTGACCGAAGCCGCCACCCAGGTTGCCCCGGTGGTCAGTGAAGCCCGGACTCTGGACCGCTTCATTGCGCCGCTGCAGGAACGCCTCTGGGCTCTGGCGCGCAATCTGTGGTGGAGCTGGGATCACAATTCTTCCAGCTTGTTTCAGGATCTCGACCCGGCCCGCTGGAACGAACTGAACCACAATCCGGTCTCGCTGCTGGGCGAGATTCCACTGGCCAAGCTGGAAACCCGCGCCGCCGAGCTTATGCTGCACAGCCGCGTGAACTATGCGTACCGCCGGCTGCTAGAATATCTGGAAGCAGATCGAACCTGGGGCGCAAGGCACGCGGGCGTGCTGCGGCCGCATCCCGTGGCATATTTTTCGGCGGAATTTGGTTTGCACGAGTGCCTGCCGGTTTATTCCGGCGGCCTTGGAGTACTGGCAGGGGATCACATCAAGAGCGCTTCCGACCTGGACATCCCTCTGGTCGGCATTGGCTTGTTTTATGGCCAGGGCTACTTCCACCAGCGGCTGGATCTGGGGGGATGGCAGCGTGAGGAATACCTGGAAACGGACGCGACCCAACTGCCCATGGAAGTGGCGATCGGCAAAGACGGCCGGCCGGTCGGGGTGGAAATCGAGACCCGCAGCGGGCGCATTCAGGCCAAAGTCTGGCGCGTGAAGGTAGGCCGTCGCGACCTGCTGCTGCTGGATTCGGACGTGGAAGGCAATGCCCCCGAAGACCGTGAACTCAGCTCGCGCTTATACGGCGGAGATCTCCGCCACCGGATTCGTCAGGAGGTATTGCTGGGCGTCGGCGGCCTGCGCGCTTTGAGGGCCCTGGGAATTTCCCCCGGCGTCCTCCACTTGAACGAAGGCCATTGCGCGTTCGCGGTGCTGGAAGCCATTCGCATGCGCATGCAGGACGAAGGCATCGGATTCGAGGCTGCCGTCCCGCGCGTCTCCCGCGAAGTGGTTTTCACCACGCACACACCAGTACCGGCCGGGCACGACCGCTTCGACGCCGGTCTGGTGGAGGAGCATATTGGGCCTCTGCGCGATGCGCTGGGCCTCTCCCAGGAAAGCCTGCTGGGACTTGGCCGCGAAAAGCCGGCGAACTCGGACGAGTTGTTTTGCATGACGGTGCTGGCTTTGCGGCTTTCCCGGCGCGCCAACGCCGTGTCCTCGCTGCACGCTGAAGTATCTCGTGCCATGTGGACCGGGCTGTTCCAGGACAAAATGGAAGACGATGTGCCCATTGGGCACATCACCAACGGAGTGCATGTTCCCTCCTGGCTGGCGCCCCAGATGTTTCGCCTCTACGACCGCCACCTGGGAACCGGCTGGCACCAGCGCAGCAGCGAACCCAAGATCTGGCTGGGCATTGACAATGTGGACGACGGCGAGCTTTGGGAAACGCATCTCAACCTGAAGTCCCAGCTCATCGAGTTTGTGCGGCGGCGCGCCGTGGAGCAGGCCATGCTCCGGGGAGAATCGCGCGAGGTGCTGCAGCGCCTAGAGCGGTTGCTGAGTCCGGATGCTCTCACCATCGGGTTCGCGCGCCGTTTCGCCACCTACAAGAGAGCCAACCTGATCCTGGCGGACATGGAACGGCTGGCATCCATGGTGAACGATCCCAACCGCCCGGTGCAGTTTGTGTTTGCCGGCAAGGCTCACCCACTTGACGAACCGGGCAAGCGCATTCTGCAGCAGATCGCGGGGTTGATGCGTGATACGAAGTTCCGCGACAAGTTCGTTTTTGTGGAAGACTACGACATCAACGTCGGCCGCCATTTTGTGCAGGGCGTTGACGTTTGGCTCAACAATCCGCGACGGCCCCAGGAAGCTTCCGGCACCAGCGGCCAGAAAGTCGTACTCAACGGAGGGTTAAACCTCTCGATTCTGGACGGATGGTGGGCCGAAGCCTACGACGGCATGAACGGGTTTGCCATTGGAACCGGCAGAACCCACTCCAGCCCGGTGGTTCACGACACTCGCGATGGAGAAGACTTGATGCGAACGCTCCGCGAAGAAGTGATCCCGCTCTATTATCAGCGCGACCGTGACGGCCTGCCGCGCGGCTGGATCAAGCGCATGAAGCGGGCGATCCGGACTCTCGGCTGGCGCTTCAGCGCCGATCGGATGGTCATGGATTACGCGCTCAAGTGCTACGCTCCCGCAGCCGGCGGGATCTCTAGCGACATGAGAGCGAATTCGTGAGCCCTCGATTACCGCGGGCCTGACGACAAGCTCTGCTCCTTATTCACGCGAATGCAGGAGCGAAGTTAAAACACTGACGGGCAAGAGCGATCCTAAGCGCGGTCGGATACTAAATTCTGTAAATTGCTGATCACAGGACGTTTACTGGGTTCGTTTTGCAAAACCGCATAACGACACTTGGGCGAGCATCTGATGCGTGTTGGTGTACCCCTGATAGATTTCCATTGATAACAAATCACTTAGTGGCTTCGTTTCGCAAAAACCTGCGCTGCCGATCGTAGCGGCGGCTAATTTGTCTTTGCTCTTCTGTTTGGTAACCAGCGCTTTATGAGCTTTGGCCTTATCTGAGGCGAATTCGAAACGCGCCGATTCAGGGCCCGCTCTCTTCTCGCGATACCAAGCGTCGAACATATTTGGTTCCTTCCTTTTGGTAGGCGGTCAACCCCCCACGCAAGAAAGCCTCGCATATCTGGGCCACGCTCCGCCCCTCGGAGGCAGCGACAGACTCCAACTTCTTCTTCAGATCGGACCGAACCCTGAATGTAAGCCTCGTATCTTTGGCGCTCATCTTGGCCGGATTCTATCACTCAGGGGACGACTCTTCTCTTGACTAATTAGCTTTCATATGTCATCCTTTGGATGACATTAGAGTGCATTCAAAGGAGGGGTAAATGATTGCCCTGCGCCCAAAGAAGCCCACAGAAAGCACCAAGTGTTGCACGCAGAGTCGGGATCTCCTTCGGGAGAACATCCGTTTTGTGAAACGGGCCCTCAGCCAAACACTGGCACTGCGAACAGCAGTGTGGCTGGAGACATTGACTCGAGAGTTCGGCTTTTCCGTTCAGGGTGGCGACCTACGTGTTCTCGAAGGGAACTGGTATGTAACCCACACAGGCCTTATCCGTCTCGCCCGTCGCAAGAAATGCTGTGGAATCCACGTTGAAGCCGTCGATTCGCTCTGTGATTCCGCAGCACGCCGGTTCGTCCTCAAGGCGACGGTCTATCCTTCCAAGAATTCCTCTGGCTTTGTCGGTTACGGGGATGCCGATCCCTCCAACGTCTCGCCATTGGTCCGTGGGGCCGAGATGCGGGTGGCCGAGACCCGTGCTGTCAACCGAGCTCTGCGCAAGGCCTACGGCATTGGCATCTGCTCGGTCGAGGAAATCGGGTCGCTTCCGACTCCAAGCGAGAAGCTTTCGCCACAAAGCACGCATGGTAACGCGAACAGCGGCAATGGAAACGGGACCGGCCCCAGGGTTCGGGATCGTCTCTGCCAGATCATTCGCCAGCACAACCTCGATCCCGAACTGGTCAAGGCCTACGCTACGGATTTCTGCGGAGTCAAGACTCTGCGCGACGCAACCCGCGAACAGGTCGAGACCTTCGTCCAGCAACTCGCCGACTGGGCCGAGAAAGATCGCAATGCCCTGCTCTGCCAGCTCAACAGCTACGCCCAACCCAACCAGAAGGAAGTGATCGCATGAAACGCCAAGTCCCCGGTCTCGCCCACCTGTCCCGGGATTCACGGCCTGAGATTCCCGACGGAGTCTTCCTCGTCCGGGTCGACTGCGCCCAGTTCCGTTGGCACCCCGAGAAGCCCTTCTACGTTCTCCGCCTCTCCATCCTCGAACCCAGAGAGTTTGTCGGGCATCCCATCGTCGGACGTCTCTACTGCACCCAGAAAGCGCTCTGGAAGCTGGGCTGGTTCCTCCGGGATTTCCTCTATGACCCGGAACTTCTGGCTCACGAACAGGTCGATGAGAAAGCCCTGCCCGGGCTGCGCGGCGTCGTCAAGATCAGCCACGCCATGGTCAACGGGATTTCACTGATCAACCTCGACGGCTTCGCCCCGGCCAGTCAGTGGGAAGAACTGTCCGCCGCTCCCCGTTCGACTATTTCTCACCCTAGATCCGCGGAGGCAGGGAGATGATCTACAGCTACACCCAGATCAGCCAGTACCTGACCTGTCCACGTCGTTATCGCTACCGCTACCTGGACGGCTGGAAGGAGAAAGACACCCGAGCCGCCATGCTCTTCGGGCGAGCCTTTGAACAAGCTCTGGCAGCGTATTTCCTTCGTGAAGACCCGGCCGCTGCCCTGTTCCAGGAATGGTCCACCTGCAGGAACCAGGAACTGCAGTTTTCCAAGGGCGACACCTGGGACCGAATGCTGCAGCAAGGCATCATGCTGCTCGACCGCTTCTGCCAGGACGACCGCATCCATGTCCCTCAACCCCGCCCTAACCTGCAGGTCAAAGTAGCCCGGAAGATCGCCGGAGGCAACGAGTTCGTCGCCTACATCGATGCTATCGGGCAGCTGGACGGCACCCGCTGCTTACTGGAGTGGAAGACTACCTCCAGCCGCTATCCCGAAGAACCCGACGGACTGCTGGCTCTTGACCCCCAGCTGGTCTGCTACTCCTGGCTGACGGGCATTCCCGAGGTCGCTCAGGTCGTCTTCGTCCGTAAACGTCTGGCCGAAGTCCAGTACCTGCGCACCTACAGCAGCGACGAACAACGTCAGGAGTTCGGCCAGTTGGTCCAGGACACCGTCCGTCGCATTGAATCCGCCCAGTTCCTGCCACACAGCGGCATCCGCTTTCCCCAGAACCCCTGCAGCAGCTGTCCCTATGTGGGCTTTTGTCTGGGACGCCAGGACCTGGCCGAAGCCGCCCTGGTCCGGCGGCCAGGAGCAGACCACCTTGGTTGGCTTGACGAACTTGCGTACTAAGGATCCTCCGATGCCCCCGAAACTCGATCGTCGGCGAGCCCAGTTCGTGCTGACCAGAATCGACGAGATTCTGGCCTGGGAGCAGCGGAAGGAGGCGGAGCGGGACACCAGGTTCGTGGAACTGGGACGCTACTTGTGCGAAGTGCGGGCGGGCCAGTACTGGCGACTGGAGAACCTGAAGTCGTTTGATGAGTTTCTGGAGAGACGCTTCCCCGAGTCCAGGCGCAAGGCTTACTACCTCATGTCCATCCATGAGCACCTGCCCCCGCAGGCCAGGAAGGAACTGAAGGAAGTCGGGTGGACGAAGGGACTGGAACTGGCCAAGGTAGCACGTCGGGACGGGCAGCATTTTGATTGTGCAACCTGGTTGCACAAGGCCCGAGGGATGCCGAAAGAAGAGTTCAAGCGGGCGGTCGAGAAGGAACTGACGGGGAAGGACACAGAACCATGGGAGATCGTCTACTTCAAGCTCTACAAGAGCCAGATTCCGGTGATTGAGCAGGCCGTGGAGACGGCCGCCCGAATGCTCGGCTCGGACCGGTCGCGAGGCTACTGTTTGGAGATGATCTGTGCGGACTTCCTGGCGGGAGCCAACCTGGATAACCAGAATCCGGAGACTCTCCTGTTTTCGATGACGAGATTTTTCAAGTTCTTGTCTGAACTGCAAAAACGAGCCTTCCTGCAAGCGATCCTGCCCAAGGCGTCATGAATCCATTTCGACCGAAGCAACCGCGTCTGCGACTGGCCGCCGATGCCTACCAGCAGCTGTGCCGGCAGGTCCTCGAGCGGGATGGCTGGAGGTGCCAAGGCTGTGGAGCAATGCGCGAACTGCAGGTCCACCACAAAGAATTCCGCAGTCACACAGGCGAGGATTCGGAGCGGAACCTGAATACTCTGTGCTTCATGTGTCACAGGGCCATCCATCGCGGCTGAAGCTTCCCGGCATCAGAATCCAAAGCGCGCCAATCGCGCCCATGCTCTTGCACCACATTAGCTCGGCACTATAGGAGACTTGAATTTTGCGGCAACGACATTGCTCTCTCTGAAATGCGCTCGGAACGAAGGGAGAAACATCGCTTCAGTCTGCTTTCGTCGAGCGCCCGCCATTTCGCGTGCACCCAGGCGAGAATCCCCAGCGCGCACACTTCTACCGGCCCAGGGGGCAGGATATGGAAGCGCCACAGACCGGCGTAGTCTACCGTCGCAACGTATATCGCCCACATCGTCCCAGCTCCGGCGATCAGGCTCCCGAGACGTTCCTCCGTGGAGATGCTGAGTCGATGGCGGCCGCCACGGGTTTGCACGAACCGCACAAACAACACCGCACGATGCTTCTCCTCGTAAGGCTTCTGGAGTTGCTGGCGAAAGTTAGAAATAGCTAAAGAGAAGCGGCGGGGGCGATACGACCCTGTATCGTGTTCGGGATACTGCGTCTGAACCGATACGAGTTTGAACTAGCCCCTACTCTCTAGCAGGATCAGCCCGCCCGACAAGATCGCTGCGCTTCCCGCGACCGCTCTTTCCCAGCGCTTGGGAGCCGCTGTTGCCGATGAGGCCGATTACGTCACGTCCCTTGGGACCCTGGTGCCCGGCGCTGGACTTAGGGATACGAAGGGCTAAGTGGGTTACCACCCTGGCACAGCGCCCAGCACATCAGACCGCCGATGGTCACAACGCCTACTCCCTTGGCCCACGGCGAATTCATGATGGCGCCCTTTCCCGCTACGGAGCCGGACGCCTTGTTGTCGAGCGCTCCGCATTTCTCCCCCCGCGACGTTTGCTCGCCTTCACGCACGGTGACCCCGCTCGAGCCGCCGCCCTGCTTGGCCTGCTGAGGATTGCTAGACCGGGAATCGATGTTCACATCGTTCTTCAGCGCCGAGACCGTGACCTTCCCGTCCAGGTCGGCGACCTCGTAGTGAGTCCATTCAGCGTTATTGACGGGCCTGACGATCAGGCAACCCACGAGCACTTTCAATCCGTGAAAGGTGTTGACGGACAGGCTGCCGTGCTCGAGAACAAGTTCGTCGCCGTTAAACTGGACCATTGTTTCTGGATTGATATCGGCGGTGGATCCACCGGCTTCGATGCGGGCGACGGAGTTTTCCTGAGTTTCGATGAGGTCGTCGAGAAACAGAGCAGTGGAAGCCGGAGCGGGATTCTTGTTTACCAGCACGCCGACACCGTTGCTCCGCAACATGGCGGCTGCGGCGTCGTCAGCCAGCAGCGATACGGGTAGAATTGCCACCATCGGCAGGCAAACGAAATGTTGCCATTTCAAGAGAAGCACACCTCACGATCTTCGGCACAAACCACTATTACCAGCTTAGCCAGCGATTTTGGAGGCGGCTATTGGCTCGCGTGGTGCCACGGCGGTTGGTTGGCCAGAGATGTGATCCAGGTGGCGGTGCGGACCCTAAGCGCGAACGAAATCGATGTGTCCCTTTGCAGGTCGTGCAATCGCGGCATCATTGAGGACAGCCTTATCCGAATCGGGATGCCGGATGAACGAGGTATGCGGTCAAACCGAGAAGCATTGACAAAGCCAAGACGCAGCCCACCTGGGCCGGCTCTTTAAGGGAATTGCACAAACTGGATGGTGCCCAGGCTGAATTCAAGAAAACTGCCGACCTGAACGCGTAGTCGGCAAGCCGGAAAACTGTCCCGCCAAATCTTAAGCCCTTCCTGGCGTACCTCGGCGGGGGACCAGGCGGCAAGTCTGGGCGACCTTCCGATCATGATGCACCGCGGCCAGATCATTCGCGATTTTCAAGACGCTGAAACACGTCGGCTGCGCTCGACGACTTGCTGGGGTGCTTTGAGGAGGTGCGGCGCGCCATGGGCGAAAGTGCCGCTCAAGTACCGGCCGACAACTACCTTTGAGCACACAGACTGGGAAATCAACCTCAATTGGCCTAGAATGCTGCCCACTCGCTCTTAAGTGTGGGGAAATCGTGTTGAGAATCAGCCCTGAGCGGCACGTATGACAGCAAAAATCCCGGCAGACACGGAGGCTGACGTTGAATATACCGGCAAAGTTGCCGGTCCTTGCGTTTTCGTGCTCTTCGGGGCGGCGGGCGATCTCACGAAACGCAAGCTGATTCCGGCCCTGTTCAATCTGGTGCGGGCTAAGTTGCTGCCTGACAACTTTGCTGTGCTGGGCGTTTCGGTAGATGACCTGGATCCTGAGTCGTTTCGCAATCAGGTCAGTGAATTCCTGCCCGCGCGCGATGGCAGTGCTGCCCAACTGGACTGGCTGCGGCAACGGCTCTTCTACGAGCGCGGCGATTTTGGCGATCCGGCGACGTTCTCGCGGCTTCGGGAACGGCTGGCCGGGATAGACACTGAGCGCCAAACCGGGGGGAATTACCTTTTTTACCTCGCAACGGCCCCGAAATTTTTCGCCCCGATTGTCCAGCAATTGGGAAATGCGGGCCTGGCCAAACAGGGAGATGGGCGCTGGCGCAGGGTCGTGATCGAGAAACCCTTTGGGCACGATCTGGATTCCGCGAAAGCCCTGAACCGGGACATCAAGAGCGTGCTGCAGGAAAACCAGATCTACCGCATTGATCACTACCTGGGCAAAGAGACCGTGCAAAACATCATGGTCTTCCGCTTTGACAACGCCATTTTCGAGCCGATCTGGAATCGCCGCTACATTGACCATGTGCAGATCACCAATGCGGAGACCGTTGGCGTGGAGCGGCGCGGGGCCTACTTCGACAATGCCGGAACTCTGCGCGATATGGTGCCCAACCATGTCATGCAGTTGCTCAGCCTGACGGCCATGGAGTCCCCCGTGTCGTTCCAGGCCGATGCCGTACGAAATGAACAGGCCAAAGTCCTGCACTCGCTTCAGCCGCTGAACTCCGAAGATGTGTTGCAGCGCAGCGTGCGCGGCCAGTACGGCGAAGGCACAATCGCAGGCGCAGTCTCAGGAACGACCGGCCCGGAAAAGGCGCCCGGTTATCGCTCGGAACCGGGAGTGGCTCCAGAATCGCGCACCGAAACCTTCGTCGCCCTCAAACTCAACATTGACAACTGGCGCTGGGCGGGCGTGCCCTTCTATCTGCGCACGGGCAAACGCCTGGCCAAACGCCACACGGAAATCGCCATCCAGTTCAAGCGCATGCCGTTTGAATTGTTCCGCAACGCTCCCTTTCACAAACTGCACACCAACACGCTGGTGATACAGATCCAGCCCGTGGAAGGAATCTCGCTGAGCTTCGGGGCGAAGGTTCCAGGTCCCGTCCTGCGAGTGGGCTCGGTGGATATGAGCTTTGAGTATTCCAAATATTTTGGAGCGGAGGCCTACACCGGCTACGAGGTTCTGCTGTACGACTGCATGATGGGCGACGCGACGCTGTTCCAGCGCGCGGACATGGTCGAAGCCGGATGGCGGGTGATCGATCCTGTTCTCGACGTGTGGAAAGCCCTGCCTCCGCGCCGGTTTCCGAATTACTCATCCGGGAGTTGGGGACCTGCCGATGCAGATCAGTTATTGGAACTCGATGACCGTCAATGGAGGAAGATTGAGCCATGATTCTTGCGGGCGACATCGGCGCTACTCGCACTCGGCTGGCCGCCTTCGAAACTGAAGGCAATCGCCTGCAATGTGTGGTCGAGAAAACGTACATGAGCCAGGAGTACGGAGGGCTGGCGGAAATTCTTCCTCAGTTCATACGAGCCGAGGGTATTCCGGTTCACAGCGCGTGCTTCGGCGTGGCCGGTCCCGTGAGAGCCGGCCGGAGCAAGATTTCCAATCTCCCGTGGACCATCGATTCGCGCGAACTGGCGAAACAACTCAAACTCAACTCCGTGGGTTTGCTCAATGACCTGGAAGCCTACGCGTATGGAATTGATGCGCTCGAATCCAAAGATTTCATCACGCTAAGTGAAGGTTCGGAGGACGCGGAGGGCAATCGCGCCGTCATCTCCGCGCGAACCGGGCTCGGAATGGCGGGCCTTTATTGGGACGGGTTCCGGCACCATCCTTTTGCCTGTGAAGGCGGCCATGCCGACTTCGCTCCCACCAACGACCTGCAGATGGAATTGCTGGCCTATCTCCAGAGGAAATACGGGCGCATTAGTTGTGAGCGAGTTCTCTCCGGGCCCGGGATCAGAAACATCTACGAATTTCTTCGCGATGCGCACAAAGCAGAAGAGCCGGCGTGGCTGCGCGACCAGATCAACGCGGCGCATGACGTTTCGGCGTTGATCTCGGGGCTCGCACTGGACGGCAAAGCAGGGATCTGCGAGCAGACTCTTTCCATCTTTGTGAGCATATTCGGGGCCGAGACCGGGAATTGCGCCTTGCATTACATGTCCACCGGAGGCATCTTCATCGGGGGCATCATTGCGGCCAAGATCGTTGCCAAAATGAAGGAGCCTGTGTTCATGCAGTCGTTCCTCGACAAAGGGCGCATGGAAGCCCTGCTCAAAGACATGCCGGTCAAAATTGTGACCAATGATGACTGCGGCCTGGTGGGCGCCGCGCGTTACACGCTCGTGCAAAAAGCGTTCCGGACTGCGAGTCGCACCGCCGACTAGAGCAGGCGAGCAATTCCGTGACTGCTATTCCGAGATGCGCCCGCGCAGCACCGTGATGGAAGCTTTGGGAAGCTGGTAAACCGCCTCAGGGCCGCCTGTAACTGCCGATCTCGAGGGCGGGCCGTCGGGGTCGGCGTGGCCTCCGGTGCCTTCCTGGTGCCACTGATACTCCGAAGATCCGAAGGTGATGCGATCTACATGATCTGAGAAATAACGGTCGCGCTTCGTCTCCGGATCAGCAAAAGTCACTTTCACGGCGTGATCGTTGTGCTGGTCGCGGTTCACCAGCATGACCGACCACTGGCCATCTGGCCGTTCCACGGCATAGGCAGTAACCAGCATAGTTCCGGCGGCATCGGTGACGTCGCTCGAAGCCTTGAATAGCCGGTGCGGCGCATCCACGGGCTGCACCCACTCCTTGGTGATGACCTGCGTGGCCAGGTACTGCGGCGGATATCCCTTCAGATTGTAATCCTTATCCAGCATGAGAAAACCGCCGGGATGATCCGGCGACGGCATGTAGTGGAAATAATAAGTGGCCCCGGCGCCTGCGCTCATCATGGACCCGACATAGTCGGCCAGCCACAGAGCGCTCTTCACGCTCGACGGTCCCGCCCCGCCTCCGATGTTGCCCTCGGTCATAAAGAACGGAATGTTGGACGGCAGGCCGTTGTCTTTCCAGACTTGAACGATGTGGCTGACGTAACCCGGCTCCGGATACAGATCGGCCCACGAATAAGTAGGCCTGTCCTGGTAGGGATAGTGTTCGAAAGAAAAGAATGTGAAATCGTTCAGGTGGCCGTGGGCCTTCAGGTAGTCCACAAAACGTCCCAGCCAGGAGACTTTCCCCGCTGCATCCGGCCACACTTCCACATCGCCAAACGTACCCTCAAACGGCGGCCCTCCCAGTCTGGCCTCGGGAACGAGTTTGTGAATGGCTGTAGCGAACTGAATGTAAAGTGCGCCGTAATCTTCGGGCAGCATGTGCTGCCCGTCGGCTTCTTCGCCCATTTCGATCCACGAGATCGGATAGTGGCGCTTATAAAGATAAGCGATCTCGTTCGCCGCATCTTCCGGCGTGGAATACAACATGGCGATCGGGACCATCGTGGGCAGCCCGCGCGTAACGCCGCAGTTGAAGAAAAAATCGAATCCCACCTGGTCGCCGCGGGATTCATCGAGATCGGTGGCCGCGTGCCAGGGGTCCACGGAAGACGGCCACGTTACCGTCTGATCGCGGCTGGGAAAATGAGTGACGTAGTCGTTGAACTGTCCATCCGCCGACACCGCCCCCACGTAGAGTTCGTTGATGGCATATCCCACGCAATTTCGCTTGTCGGCGGAGCCGTGGGTATCGCAAGTGTTGGACGATTCCGTCATCCATATACGGAGGTATCGCACCGGAATCATCCAGGAAACCAGCTTCAGCGTGACGGTGCCGCCCTTGCCTTCCGTAACCGTGCCTAACGGGAAAGTCTGCCATGTGCCTTTGGTCGTCCCGTCGTAAAAGGGCTCGAGCTCGCCCGTCCAAAACTGCACCGAGTACCGTCGCGCATAAGGTTCGGCCCACGCGATGCGGATCGCGTTGACGTCCACTTTGCTGCCCAGGTCAATCATCACCCACTGTGGATGGAGCGAGTCGTCCTCACCCGTGAACGCGCGCGTCAGATAGGGATTACTCTTCCAGTACGATTTCGGATCGCCGTCGGTGAGACGGGACCATCCATTTCCGTCACCTCGGCTGAATCCGCGATGCGGCAGCGGCGCCGCCCAGGAGTGCCGGATCGTCTCATTGGTCGGCTCGGCATTGCCGACAAAGTAGCCCTTCTGCTTTCCGGTATCGCTCCAAACGCCGCTCGGATTCCAGTGCCAGGCCTCGACCATCAGCTCGGTATTCTGACGGTACGTGACCGTCTGCCAGCCGGCGTTCAGGATTTCCTTAAGCAATGGATCGGTAAGCACATGCTCAGGAGCCCCGGTCCTCAACCGGTCAATCGCCGCCCCCAGAGAACGCACAGGACTAAACGTATTCACCGCATGCGCCGGAGCGGAGTCCACCACCACGTTTTGCGCGACTGCCGGGCTCACGGTCCAAAGGAAACCGGCGACGCATGTCGCTAGTAGGCGTGTCATCCTGTCTGTTCTCACGATCTCTCCTTGCTTGAGTTTGGCGAACCTGAAATTGGTTGCGGGCCTTTCACAACATCGCTTTCCGCTTAACCACGTCCCCGGAAGGGTTGCAGCGCAACCTGCTAATCGGCGTAGATTTCGAAGAGCGTGTTCAGCCGGGTGATATGCAAAAGGTGCTGCACCTTCTTGTTGACATGGACAAGCTTCATCTCGCCTCCCCTCTGCCTCACCGGGCTGTAACAGCGAACCAGTTCGCCCATGCCGTCGCTGTCAATGAAATCCACGCCCGCGAGATTGACCAGGAATTTCCTGTGGCCGTTGCCGGACATGACATGGATGAGGTCACGGAGTTGCGTGCGGCTATCACTCAACGTGAGTCTCCCAACAGCATCAACTACGATGATTCAATCAAGTTCTCGTGTGGTGATCTGAACACCCATAGCGAGGTGGCAACATTCAGTTTTCGCGCGGAATTATATGTCGCTTGATCTTTCCTTTCAACAACCGTGTCGTTCACGGCGGTCCGCCAATTCTCCACGTAAACCATCCAGAATCCTCTCCCTGCGCGTGGGACAGGCCACTGGGTTGATTACCGTCGTAACGGCAGATACGGAACGGGGCTTGTTCCATCGAAGTGCGGGCCGCAACCTATTGGCAGAAGTATTTCCGGGGAGGAAATTATGACGCTGCCGGACTCGTCTTCCTTTAAAGTCAGGCTTGTGGGCAAGCGCGTGGTCGTGAAAGTTACTCTTTTCAGCCGGGCCTTTCCCGGCACGGTTGCTGCCACAGACGAAACTGGATTCTGCTTTCAGAGCGACGACATGGTGACGGCTTTGCGAGAGATTACCGGCAGCGCAATAGCCAGCATGGATGCGCCCAACGTTTATCTGCCATTTTCAAGCCTGGAATGGCTGGTGTTCTCGGAGCCAAAAGCATCGGCGGCTTCAGCGTAGGCACCGCGCAAACTTTCACCCCTGGAGTGGCAACCTGTCCTCGGACCAGTTGAGGCCGCGAGGGATTCCTGCGCATAATGGCGGAGCACGCAGTCTCGCGCTAACCTTTCTCCCTGAGAATTCCCTGCTAACAGGGAAAAAATACAGGGAATTTCTTTATTCTGGGGCTTAAAATACCACACTATCCCTCATATAGCATTCATTCTCCTGGGCTTGTTGACATGGAAGCGCAGAAACGGAACAGGGAATTTTCAGGAGAGATCAGGGAATTCAATTCCCTGATGCGGGTTGGGAAACAGCGGTGGTCTCTGCTCAGCCTTGCCGGTTCGGCCGGAGGACCAAGGCCCCTCCTGAACGGATGGAAAGGTCGCAATGGCATGGATGAAGAAGTCGCAAAGCGAAGAGCCATTGTTAGATCAAATCCGAATCTAAGCGCTAGGGAGTTGTGCGAACGGTTTGACCATCGCCAGGTTTCCCGTACCAAGGCGGTGGCAGGATGCAGGAATCGAGTGGTGGACGAAGGTCCTATCACCAGAGTCGTTTCAGATAGCTGAGACCGTGACCATACCCTTACGCCAATTACCCCGCGAGGCGCGTATTCCCGCGAGTCGATCGGATTCCTCCTAAGTCACCGCGGCGGCCAGGCATTACGTTGCAGAAAGGCTCGACAGTCCGCGCCCAATGAAGAGAACGCCACATCTGGATTGTGACAACCAGATACCAAGCACCTATGGCAGGGCCAAGGTCCACCAGGCCCGCAATCGACGGCGGTGTGGGAAACGTGTAGAAATTGAGCGCCAACAGACCTACGGCAATGGCTACTCCGGAAAATGCGAACACTCTACCGAAGCGGGGATGTCGCAGCATAGCGAGTGCGAAACAGAGGGTTCCCAAACCAATGTAAGCATCCCAGGCCACTTCTAGGCCCAGCCAGATAGCGCTCACCTGAGCGGACACCTTCTCAGCACCGACGAAATACCGGACCGCCATTTGCACCAAGACCGTGGCGGAAAACAGCGCCCCACCTAACGCATTAAATAGTGTCCCCAAGACACTTGAGACCAGCGGCGTCTCCCAGTCGAGCAGTCGCCGCAGGCCGAAGCTCGCCACTGCCAGAGCAGGGCCGAAACAGGCTACGAGCGTCGTCGTTGCGAGCTTTGGAAGCGCTACAAAAGTGAGGAGCGGGTAAGCTAGGCAGGTGAAGAATCCAGCAACGATGCCGAGTTGCACAGCCTTAAGCCCTGCGGGGGCTGCTGATGCGCCAATGGAATCTGACATACTCTTAACTCGTTGTGGTGCGAAAGAATTCCATCCACAGGGACTGAGCCCCAGAAACAGCGCGCCCGAAGCTCACAATCCCTCTTTTCTCTGCGTTCCAACCCCCATGCCAATAGCAGTTACTCTGCCCTTCGGCGACGCAGCGAATTTCCTGAAGTTGGCTTTTCATCAGACGATGGGTGCATGAGTAAAGATCAACAATTCTTTCTCGCACGGATCAAGCTCTCCAGTGTTCACTACTTGGCGTTTTGTTACGAAAGCCGAACTAACGTGCGCGAACTATTAGAACAAGGCGGCTTATCCCGCCTTTCGAATTTCCGCTGCTGCCTTCCGCTGATATTCAGTGAGTTCTTTCACGGCTGATTCCGCGATGTCCCGAATCACTGCTACCCGCTTCGCGTACTCGGTGCCCTGTTCTGTCATTTCGCTGAGCAGATCACAATGGCCAACGATGGCCGCTAGTTTGTTGACCATGTCGTGCGCCACCATACACGCCGGCCGATGAGGCTCCTGATGATGTTCCGCTTTCATACTGCTTTCATCCCTTCTCCCTGTCTAGAAGACTGTCAGATCGTCCAGGCTGTCCTACCTACTACCTTGTTGTGTTACGAAACCCGAACAATTCGCAGCCGTGGCTACTGGTCAGCGTGCGGAACTGGGCGGCCCGCGGCCAAAGGAGTGGAGGATTCTAAGCCAGCCGCAGCCAGAAACCAAGAAACTTCCTACGCGGCCTTGCCCCGCCGCCAACTTCGCAGGAAATGGGTCAATGCGTGTAATGGCTAGATTTCAACAGTTACGGTTTCGTCAGTCCAACTTCCGGTCGCCGTCTTCGTAAACGCTCTTAAGGTCCGCCGTGCGGTGCTCCGTCAACGTCGTCAGACATTGTGAGTAAATCATCGGGCTCATGCTACCTCCCTCATACTGCTGGCCAGCCGCCTTGCACTGAATGTCGCGATAGGATAACCATGCCCGCTCAGCCTCTTTCAGCCTCGCTATGGCGGTTTCCTCGTACTTTATCTGACGCTGATCGCCGTGTTGTTGCGCCCGAGCTAGGTCGTCAGTCATGTACTGTGTCGCCTTGCGATATACCTCGTTCAGATGTTCGTCCGCCCGCTTGTACTCGAACGCTGCACAATCATTCATCTGACGCTGGCTTATCGGTTTCTCCTCGCACGGATTTTGAGGTGGTGCTGTCTCTTGCGCGACTACCAAGTGCGGCAACACTAGAAGCAGAAGCACGAATAGGTATAGGTTTTGCATTGTTCAAGTATAAGTGTTGTAATCAGGTCATTTCACTCACTGGCCTTTACTACCTGTGAGTGGAATGGCGAGGCGGTCAATGACTCCTGTCTGCGAGCGCAGGGGGCTGTTCTGAATGGGTTTCCGATTTGAATTCGACTCCGCAAACCGAATCTTACTGCTGCGAGTTGAAGGGCAGCTCTCGGATAAATTGCTGGCGGAGTGTTACGAGGCAGTTCGAAAATATTCGGTCGCGACCGACGCCAGCATGGGGATCTTCGACTTGTCGTCCGTTACTCAGTTTGCTGTGTCCGGGGAATTTGTCCGTCAGTTGGCAGGGGGCGAACCCGCCATGCCTGAAGCGACAAGACGCCTTCGCATTATCGCGGTCGAGAGCAGGCTTGGATTTGGTCTGGCTCGTATGTTTCAGCTTGCAGGACAAAGTGCACGGCCAATGCTGCAAGTCGTGCATAGTATGGACGAGGCTCTCGCGGCACTCGCGGAGCTCGGCGTTCAATCCCCACACTTTGAACCTTTAGCGTAGCCCATCAGGCCAGGCGAGGCGCGTATTCCGGGCAGTCGATGGGGTCCTCTTAATGAGTTCGGAGCGGTTCGCCTCACCCGGCCACCGAAACCTCGCACAGCGCTAGACAGGAAATAGATCTACGTCAGAAATCGCTTCTCTGCTCCCGTGTTCTGTATCAGTCCCGATAGATGGCACTGATGCGTCGACAGCTCCTTGGCCATTTTGGTGGCCATTTTGTGAATCATCTCCAAGCATTTAGCGGATTCCGTCCCCGGTGGCGCGTCTTCGTTTCCCAGTTCGCAATAGCCGACAATGACTGACAATGTGTCAACTAGACGATGCGCCAGCAAGCACGCGGGTTCGTGGCAACCTCTGTTTGACTTCTCCATACCGCTATTCTCCCCCTCCAAAACCTGCTTTCGATTCTGATTCTTAAGAAGATAGGGTAGTGTGATTACAATCACAATGCCACATTACGCCCGAACATTGTCTGTTTGGTTCTGCGATATAAGGTTGGCGTCACTCGCTCTTAAATAATGGCGCTGCCTATATCGAAATCTCCGACCCAGCTCTTGACCAACGAAACGAGACAGCGCACCACCACCTTGACCTGGCGGGAACCAAATTCCGCGTTACTTCCGTTACGCATTCACCCTCCAATGCGAGCCTAGAATCAGGGATTGGGCTGATTTCTTGTGGCGCACCGTGTCAAGGAATATCGGGTCGCTGCTATCGTACTGATAGTCACCCAGGCCGGAGCAGCTCTGGTCCTGGGGCGCGGATTTGCGTCAACGCTGGTCGGCGACCTGATTCAATCGATCTGTCTCCTGCTTGGTTTGGTCTGCGCCGTTTCCAATATTCGCACCACTCATGGCCGAGTGCGAGGTTTTTGGACGCTGGTTTCCCTCGGGTTCGGATTCTGGCTTGCGTTTCAATTCCTATGGAACTATTTCGAAGTCATTCTTCGGCAGGACGTCCCTAATCCCTTCATCGGCGACGTAATTCTGTTTCTTCATATCGTTCCCATGATGGCGGCTCTGGCTGTCCAACCACACACTAGCCAAGACGAACCGGTAATCCGACTGAGTTCTGTCGATTTCCTCCTGCTGTTGATCTGGTGGCTCTTTCTCTACCTGTTTGCCGTGGTTCCATGGCAGTACGTCTACAGAAACGACCCTCTTTACGATCACGCTTGGAACGTCTTGTACCTTATCGAGAAGTTCGTTTTCTTGTGTTGGCTAGGCGTACTGTGGGCCCGGAGCAGAGATGCGTGGAGGAGTTTCTATGGCCACTGGTTCGGCGCCACTTTACTCTATGCAATCAGCTCTTACATTGCGAATGTGGCGATAGAAAGGCATCGGTACTACACGGGCAGCTTTTACGACGTGCCACTTGTCATCTCGCTTGCCTGGCTCGGTGCTCTAGGACTCCTCTCTCCTCGGACGGGTGTTCCTGATTCCAGTAGCACGGACACCGAGGAACACAACGTGTGGTCACCAAGACTGGCGATGGTTGCGATCCTATCGCTTCCGATGTTGGTGGCATGGTCTGCCTTTGGGGGTGATGCGCCGGTATCGGTGCGGAAGTACCGTCTATGGCTCACTGTTGCCACTATGATCGTGATGGGGCTGCTAGTCTTTCTGAAACAGCACATACTCGACCGAGAATTGCTTCGCTTGTTACGTAGCTCACGAGCATCCTTAGCGGACCTGAGACGCGCTCAAGTTCAGCTCGTGCAATCCGAGAAGTTGGCTTCACTGGGCCAATTGGTCGCAGGTGCTGCACACGAACTCAATAATCCTCTGACGGCAATGATCGGTTACTCCCAGTTGCTTGTGGAAACCACCCCGCTCACACCCCAACAGCAGTCTCTTACCGAGAGGCTGTGGGACCAGGTAAACCGCACTAGGGTGCTTGTAGCAGGGTTGCTCAGCTTCTCTAAACAGGTGCCGATGGAGAAGAAAATGGTCACCCTCGACTCTGTCATTCACACGGCTGCCAAGCTTTGCGGATCCGATCCAAAAGCAAGGTCCATCAGCGTGGACATTGCCGTTCACTCCGATGTACCACCGATCTGCGGCGATTCCAGTCAACTGCTCCAGGTCTTTCTCCACATTCTTCGGAATGCGGTAGACGCGCTCGAAGGCATCAACGGTGGAACCGTTAAGATCCTGGTCGAACGCCGAGGCGACTCAGTGATCGTTGAATTCTGTGACAACGGGACCGGTATAGCCGACCCGCAGCGTGTCTTTGACCCGTTTTACACGACTAAACCTGTTGGCAAGGGCGCAGGACTAGGCTTGAGCGCATGTTATGGAATCATCCACGAACATCAAGGACGAATTTGGTGCCAAAACCGATCAGAAGGCGGTGCTCTGTTTGGCGTTGAGTTTCCCGTCGCTGATGCATCCATACCCGGCTCTAACGAGTTGCGCGAAAGTTCCGGCGGTGTCCTAACAGCGCGTTCAAACTAAGAGATCCCCTCGTTTCTCCTGCCCCCCTGCAGGAAAACACTGGACCAAGTTGACTCGTTGACCCCGATGAACCCTGACGGCAGAACTCAGTGGAATTCAAAATTCGCCGTCGCCCATTCCCTTTGCCCAGCCTGATGAATCGCTTTCGCATTCTCGCAGAAAAAGAAAGGGCATGCCGCTAGAGCATGCCCTCTACTCGATGCTGAACAGGTTCTACGCCGCCTTCTTTGCCCGCACTTTCGCCCATCTTGCCCGCTGTGCTGCTGCAATCTTCTTGCGGGCGGCTGCTGACAACTTGCGCCTCCCCTTACTATTGCTGACAGAGTTGATTTTCACGACGGAGCCCAGCGCCGTGATCGCCTTGTCCAACTGAGCTCTTTCCTTCTTCAACTGTTCTAGTACCGCACCTAGATCGGTCATTAGTCGTCCTTTGCGGAAGAATTGAACTGCGTTTTTTGTTGAGCAATCATACCCGAAGAGGCACCTCCTGGTTAACACGAGCTGGTTTGTAATCTATCGCCGTTAGGGCAGGCGCGGAAACCCGAGCTACTTTCTTTGCTCGATCCAACTCAAAGGCAGGCCACGTGTCAGTTTCTCAAACGTCAGATCAGAAGGTTGGCGTCCGTCGAGGATGGCTTCCACAATGTCGGGAGCGAGAAAGGCGCACTCCAGGACTCGGCCCACGAACCGTTCACTTAGACGGAGTTTCAACCATCGTCTTTAACGAGCTAGGCAAAGGCCTAGAACTAGATTCGTCAGTAGTACGTGTCGAAGCGAATGCCGCTCGATCGCCGATCAGGATCCAACAGCAGTGCAAGACCGCACATTGTTCTAAAGTGATTATTCAAGGAGATCGAGTGGTTAGGGATAACGCCAGAATACTTGTGATAGGAGCCGGAGTAAATGGCTCGATTTGTGCCGTGGGCCTCTATACCGCGGGGTTCGATGTGACGGTGCTCGCCCGCGGCAAGCGTTATGAAGAGATACGAGACGGGGGGATCGTTATCGAGGATCCCTTCAAGAATACACGCAGCCATACGAAGGTTCCGGTCATTAACCGCCTCGCTCCGGAAGATTCCTACGATTACATCCTCGTTGTCATCCGAAAAAACCAGGTACCAGATCTCTTACCGGTCTTGGCCCTTAACCGGTCTCCAAATGTCGTCTTCATGGTCAACAATCCATCCGGCCCAGATGAATTTACCAGGGCACTGGGTAAGGAACGGGTCATGCTGGGCTTTGTGTTCGGTGCGGGAAAGCGAGATGGAAGCGTAATCCGCGCGATCAGCGGGGTTCGCGTTCCTGGGCTTGCCACACCCTTTGGGGAGATCGACGGTAGGATAACGCCGCGGTCGACGCGGCTGGTTGGCATTTTATGTCAGGCAGGTTTGAAATCTGAAACATCAACGGATATTTCAGACTACCTTGCAACCCATGCAGCGCTCGTCGCCCCCTTTGCGCATCTTCTAATTAAACATGGCTGTGATACCCATGCCCTGGCCCGGTCGGCAGCCGATCTCAGGCTGCTTGTAGATGCCCTGCGCGAGACACTCGATGTGCTTCGCGCAACTGGGTTCAAAATAATCCCGTCAAGCGTAAGCATGGTCAGGATCATCCCGCGTTTCGTTTTGGTTGCCACCTTGCGTCCTTTGCTTTCGACCAAATTCGCAGAAGTCGGCGCCGGCTGGCACTGTTCCCAGGCGCCTGATGAAATGCGCCAGCTTGGCGTCGAATTGATGGCACTGGTTGAAAAATGCAATCTTCGCGTCCCTGCAATCAGAAAGCTGTTTGCGCCAGAGTAACAACCTCAAATCGAATCCTATCGGTCGTCGGTCGGATTAGTACCGACAAACGCCCCTATGGGAAGCGCCGAATGCGACTCCCAAGTGCTGATAAGAGTCAACCTGCTTTCGCCGAATCATCGGCTTGTCATCGCATTAGGTTCGCCTCACGGTGTCCTTGAAACCGGACTGCCAATGGGGCCCTCGGAGAAAAGGGCGGCAAAGCTTGAGTGCGGGGCAGAGTGGGACACTTTCTCCAGTCCGGTTGGAGAGCAAAATCTGCAGAATGGCGGCGGTTGGCATTCGGGTTGACCGCAGATCACGCCACAGATCTTATCGATAGGCTTAAACAAAGGCACGATTTCGTAACGATTGATATAGACAAATCCAAAGTAGCCTAAAACGGCTTACTGGAGAGCGAGAGGACAACTGCTGCAAACAGGCGATAGCGCAAGTTTGCTCCGTCTGTTCGCCCCTCCGCGATGGGGTTTTTGAGTGTAATGGAGAATTTGCAACACGAGCGTGACAAGTTCGTCTGCCTACGGGAGCTTGCGCCGCATTGCCCTTCGCATCCCCGACCCAAGACCGACGAGCACCAGCACAGCCGCCTCGTAATACCTAAGGTGCCGAGAAATGCTCGGCGACTGCACTGACGACGATTACGGTGGGCACCGCCAGCCAAACAACCCGCTTCTCCGGAGTGGCCTTTCGCCAAGCCGCTCGGGCTGACTTCGGACGATCACGTGCCGTTCCCGTGAATTCCCTCGTGAAAGAGTCTATGGATGGACCGTGGATGGCGAAGATCCATTCCTCACAAAAGCTCACCGAGGCAGATACCGACTGGCTGATGGCGCTCAAACGGACTGCTGAACTGCTGAACAGAGACCGTAGATGTCTGATGATCCGGCTCGCCGACCATTCGGGAGCTGTCGCGTCGTGGCTCCAATCAACCGCGAGTGACCACTTCTCTGAGTAGATGAGAAGTCTATACCCGATCACAGATCGCGTTATGCTTTCGGTGATTGACGCCCTCAAAGGTACAATCGGCAATGTTGAGATCGTCATCCGGTTGATTCTGCTAGTTCTTCAAGAGTCCACCGCGCGACTGGCTTCGCTCCAGTCAATTTTATGATCAAGCTTCCAGAGTTTAGCGCTGTGAGGTTTCGCGTGATGCGGGTCTTCCGCCCAGGTACCAAGTTGGGCCGTACCACGCTATGGCTTGGCGGCTTGAGCGTCCTTCTCCTCGTTCTACGCTGGATCACCGGTTCTGCCTCAGGATCGAAGCTGAGTGGCTGGGCGACATTCATTACTGTT
>Ga0116223_10000153_pt1 | contig 87905 bp, 78 predicted proteins | sample Sb_taG_3_FD_90092 | JGI IMG/M metagenome (GOLD analysis project Ga0116223, IMG submission 90092) | Peat soil microbial communities from Weissenstadt, Germany - Sb_50d_a_PC metaG | ecosystem: Environmental > Terrestrial > Soil > Wetlands > Peat | place: Germany: Weissenstadt | collected 2010-09-21 | reverse complement strand
GCCGTCCCTTGCCCCTCGCGCTCCCCCATCCCGGCTCAAACCGGAGATGGAAGGGACGAAAGTTGTCGTATTCTTACGTGAACGAAAGTAGGGGGCAGGTCAAGCTTCTGACCATGAGGACGAATGAAATCACTCCTTCGCCATCCTGCGGGTCGTCCCTTGCAGCTAATTCAAGCGCTCGCGGACCTTTGCCGATGTGCTGCTTTGGATCATCCTCGTAGGAGACAGTATGCAGCGACGAATGGTCAGAGTAGCCCTTATCTGTCTCTGTGCAAGTCAGGCCGCCCTGCACGCACAGGAATTCAAGCTCTTTGACCGCACGGTACAGGTTCACGGCTTTGCCTCACAGGGGTTTATCTACACCAACGACAACAACTGGCTGACCATGCACACCAGCCAGGGCAGCGGGGCTTTTACGGACTTCGGGGCCAACGCCTCGATACAGATCACCGATAAGTTTCGCGTCGGGGCGCAGGGTTATGATCGCAACCTCGGGGATCTAGGTGAATGGCACCCCTCCCTCGACTGGGCGCTCGCTGACTATCGTTTCAAAACTTGGCTCGGCATTCGAGGCGGCAAAGTGAAGACGGTGCTCGGACTCTATAACAACACCCAGGATCTGGACTTCCTCCACACCTTTGCATTGCTTCCGCAGAGTGTCTATCCGACGGATCTCCGCGACTCCACCATCGCACACACGGGTGGGGATCTCTATGGCGATATCCATTTGAAAAACCACCTTGGCACGCTTTCCTACACGGCCTACGCGGGCCAGCGTAAGGACAGCCAGTATGGCGGCTATCCTTACCTCTTGAAGACCGTCCCCATTTCCCTGACCAGCTATGGCGGACTGCAGTATGGCGGGGATCTGCGCTGGGCCACGCTGCTGAAGGGCCTGTTGATTGGCGCGTCCCGCATGAATGAAGACATCACCGGCCGGGGCACAACCACACTATTTGGCTCCGCGGCTCCTTACGAGGAACATTCCAATAGCGATTGGACCAATCAGTTCTACGGGGAATATACCGTCGGCAAGCTGCAGGTGGATTCGGAATGGCGCCGCTACTGGCGAGACCAGCAAATCTTCAATGGCTTCTTCAGAGTTGAAACCGACGTGCGTGGCGCGTACGTGGCCGGGTCCTACCGGTTCACCAAGTGGTTTCAGCTCGGCTCCTATTACTCGCGGTATTCGATCTCAATGCCCGTGACGACGCTCCCTGGTGTTCCGAGTGGACAAAACGGGCACGTCTACGACAAAGTCGTCACCGCCCGCTTCGATTTGAACAAACACATCAACATCAAGGTGGAGGGCCACTTTATGGATGGTTATGGCCTGCCGCAAATGTATCCGGCCGGTTTCTATCTGGCGGATAACCCCGCCTTCAAGCCCCACACCAATGCGTTGGTCGTCAGGACCGGCTTGAGCTTCTGACCATGAGGACGAATGAAATCACTCCGTCGCCATCTTACAGGTCGTCCGCCGCAGCTAATTCAAGCGTTCGCCAATCTTTGCCGATGTGCTGCTTGGATCATCCTCGAAGGAGACCGTATGCAGCGACGAATGGTCAGAGTAGCCCTTATCTGCCTCTGTGCGGTTCCGGCCGTCCTGCACGCGCAGGAATTCAAGCTCTTTGACCGCACCATTCAATACCACGGCTTCGCTTCGCAGGGATTCATCTACACCAACGACAACAACTGGCTGACCATGCACACCAGCCAGGGCAGCGGGGCTTTTACGGACTTCGGAGCCAACGCCTCGATGCGGGTCACCGACCGGATGCGACTCGGCGTACAGGGTTACGACCGCAACCTCGGAAATTTGGGAGAGTGGCATCCGTCAGTGGACTGGGCATTCGCCGACTACCAGTTCAAAACCTGGTTCGGTGTTCGCGGCGGCAAAGTTAAGACGGTGCTCGGACTCTATAACGACACGCAGGATCTGGATTTCCTGCACACTTTTGCCTTACTTCCGCAGAGTGTCTATCCCACCGACCTCCGAGACGCAACGATTGCCCATCTGGGCGAGTCGAAGCGGTTCATGTGTTGCGGAGGAAGAAAGAACGTATGCGAGTCGTTGAGGGCATCTAGCGCAGCCGCGATCTCCGAGAGCGCCATATTCATTGACGGCGCCCTATCAATCTTCTGCTTGGCCTCAGCAACTTTCGCATCCCAGTCAAGCCCATGAAATTTGGGGTCGTAGTAATGTTTCCGCACGTCTCCTGCCACGACCTGCAACATATCCTGGGCCCGGCCGCGATCGAGACTGGAGATTTGCGGTTGGGACTGCTGTTGCGCCCACACCTGCGCAACAAGTATCAGCACCGCAGGAAGACATCTCGCCGGATAAGTGCTCAACCGTAGAGCCTGCATAAGAACCTCCTGTAGATTTCAGGATTCGCCGGCAACAAAGTAGGAAATCACTTCAGGTTTGAGAATAAAGTCATCACTTGCCAGTCGAGGCGCCCGGCGCCCCGGCATAGTAGCCGCTCTTGGTGCGCACCGTCATCTTCCCGTGCCCCTTGGCCTTGGCCTCCACCCGTACCATGCGGAATCCGCCCGTTCCGCGCGGATTTGTCGGCTTGTATCCAATCGTGTACTGGTTCCGGATGTCGTGCGCCACGGTCCGGCTGATTTCATCCACTTCATCGAGAGTCTTCGGGAAAAATGCGATTCCGCCGGTGCGCTGCGCGATAATCTCCAGCGCGCGCCTGGCCCGCTTGGGATGTTCTTCCTCTCCCAGGATCCCGATGGCGTACACCGATGGCCCGTTCTCTTCCTGCAGCTGCTTGATGGCCTGCTCCAGATTTTCGTTGCTGGCGTTGTCCTCGCCGTCGGTCACCACGAACAACACCTTTTTCTCCAGCCGTGCGTTCCGCTTCAAATGATCGGCCGAAGCGACAACCGCATCGTAGAGCGCCGTGCCGCCCCGGGCGTCAATTTTCTCCAGCGCTTCCTTCAGCTTCAGCAGGTCGTTGGTAAAGTCCTGGTCGAGGTAGTATTCGTCATTGAAGTTGACGATGAACACTTCGTCGCGCGGATTGCTGGAGCGCACCAGGTTCAGTGCCGCCTGATTGACCTTGTTGCGCTTCTCCCGCATGGACCCCGAGTTGTCAATCACGATTCCCATCGCCACCGGGATGTCTTCGTTGTGAAACGAGATGATGTTTTGCTGCTTCCCGTCTTCAAACACGGTGAAGGCGCCGCGGTCAAGGTTGGTGACGATGTGCTGCTTGTCGTCAATCACCGAGGCATGCAGCAGCACTTCGTCCACATCCTTGCGGATGACGAAAACTCCCTGGTCATCGGGTCGCGAATCCGCTTTCTTCTCCTGGGTTTGGGCTGAAGCTGCCGGGGTTGAAGCCGCCGGCGGCGCGGCCGGTGTAGCGGAAGATTGAGGAGTAAGAGGATTTGCCGCTGGATGGCTTTCGTCCTGCGCCGGCGCGTCCTGCGGTCCAGCCGCGGTCTCGAGCCCGGGCCCGATCGCCAACGTCAGAAAAAGAATGACTCGCGCAACCTTATTCCGCAGGCGCGTAATATCCCGTCCTGGCATACACCCGTAGAGGCGGCAGTCCTTTCGGTGGCAACAGCTTCACTTTTATCTTACGCCATTTGCCGTCGCGGACGATTTTGTTCGGGCGGTATCCCAGCACATATTGATTGCGCAGTTCCACTCCGATCTTGGTCGCCACATCTCCCAGGTCGTTGGGGTTGTCAATGGTAAACGCCCGCCCCCCGGTCAGTTCCGCGATGTCGCCCAGCAGTTGCGGGCCCAGCCGCTCCTCCATGGCCGAGGCGTACCGGTCGTAGATGCCGATGGCATAGATCATCACATCGGCTTCCTTGACCAGCGCCTTGATCTCGTTCTCCGTGTAGCGGCTGTGATTGTCGCCCCCATCGGAAATGATCAGCAACGCCTTCTTGGCATATTTCGCCGACCTCATTTTGCAGATGCCCATGTAGATGGCGTCCAGCAGGGCCGTCCGCTTGCGCGGCACCGCAAACACCAGCTTGTTCTGGATCTCATCCACCGAACTGGTAAAGTCGGTCACTTCCTCCGGTTCGTCGGAGAAAGTGATCATGAAAAACTCGTCCTGGGGATTTGCCGTCTTGAAAAACTCCACCACCGCGTCTTTGGCCCGGTCCATCTTGCTGCTCATGCTGCCGCTGGAATCGAAGATCACGCCCAGCGAAACCGGAGCGTCTTCGCTCGAGAACGTCCGGATATCCTGCGCAGCATTGCCTTCGAAGAGCTGAAAATTTTCCTTCTCCAGCCCGGTCACCAGCCGGTTCAGCGGGTCGGTGATCGTCACTGGTACCAGCACCAGGTCCACGTCCACTTTCAGGGGGCGTACGTGGGCGCTCAGCCCGGTGGTCGAGGTCACCAGATCCTGCTTGGGAACTTCCTTCGCCTTCTCCACCTCTCGCGGGGCCACGTGCACATCATTGACATCGGTTTGCCCGAAGGCGGGAAAACCCAGGCACACCATCACGCAGAGGATCGGTGCAATCCACAGTCGCAGCGAGCTTGTTGAAGAGGAATTTTGGCGCAGCTTAGTTTGGGCGGGATTCCAGACGGAACCCGTGGAGATGCTTCGAACCTGATGCCCCGGGCGGGATGACCGGCGCCCCTCACTCAGGCGGGCCATAAGTACCTCAATGCCGCGGATGTTACCACAGCTTTCGCCGCGCGCAGCAGCGTTTATTGTCAAAAAACAGTCAACAGTTCCAGACTGCGCATGTCTGTTTTCCACAGCGGAAAATCGCGCAACCAGCGCCGCTTCGGCGATCCTCATCTCTATCTTGTTACAATCAAAGGTTTCCTATGGCTGACGTGCTCCCCTTTCGCGCTCTTCGCTACGATTTGCAGCGGGTTGCCGCTGCACAGGTCGTGACCCAACCCTACGACAAAATCACGCCTGCCATGCAGGAGAGCTACTACGCAGCCAGCCCCTTCAACCTAGTGCGCATCATCCTCGGCCGCCGCGAGCCGGAAGACAATACCGCGAATAACGTCTATACTCGGGCCGCCGAGTTTTCCCGCCAGTGGCGCGCCCAGGGAATCCTGCGGCAGGATTCCTTACCCTCATTTTACGCTTGCTCCCAGGCCTTCATTGCACCCTCCGGAGCCCGTTTCGAGCGTCGTGGATTCATTGCCCTGGGTCGGGTCGAGGACTATTCCGCCAAGGTCGTCTTCCGCCATGAGCAGACTCTATCCAAGCCCAAAGCCGACCGGCTCGACCTGCTCCGCGCCACCCGCGTCCATTACGAGCAACTCTTCCTGCTCTACGAAGACTCTGGCGAGATCGCCAGCCTGCTCGCCCCCGGGCCGCAGACTCCGACGATTGACGTGACCGATGAATATGGCGTGGCCCACCGCGTCTGGCAGATTTCCGATCCCGGCGTGATCGCGGCGGTCCAGGCAAAGATGCGCGACCAGCGGCTCGTCATCGCCGACGGTCATCACCGCTACGAAACCGCCCTCAACTACCGCGATGAATGCCGCGCCTCGGATCCCGCATCCGCCAACGCCCCCTACGAATACGTCATGATGACCTTCGTCAACATGAACGATCCTGGGCTCCTCGTTCTGCCCACACATCGCGTCGTGCATTCGCTCGATTCGTTTGACGGGAACGCGTTTCAGAACTCCAGCCGCACCTTCTTCCAGGTGGAAGAGATGGACCCCGCGCTCGATGCGACCCGCGCCACCGCACTGCTGCAAGAGCGCGGCCGCGCCGGAACCGCTCTGCTGGCCGTGACCGCCAATCGCACGCTCCTGCTGCACTCACCGAAAGCCGCCGGCTCTCCACTTTTCGCCGGACTCTCTTCCCGTCAGCAGTCTCTGGATGTAGTCCAGCTTCACAAGTGCCTACTGGAGGAAGTGCTGAAACTCTCCGAAGAATCCATTCGCAACCAGCAGAACCTCTCCTACCTGCGCGACGCATCGGAAGCGATGGTTCTGGTTCGCAGAGGTAAGGCCAACATAGCCTTTCTGATGAACCCATGCCCGGTGCGCCAGGTGCGCGACGTAGCCCTCGCCGGCGAAGTCATGCCGCAAAAATCCACCGACTTTTATCCCAAGCTCCTGAGCGGACTCACCGCCTATGCGCTGGATTAACCCGAACCCGGGTGCCCCATTTCTCGCGCGTTCTTGGCGCGAGAAAGCCTGCCCTGAGCCTGCCGAAGGGTGGGGATTTCGCCGCTCCGGTAGCGCCGGCCACCCGCCGGCCCTGCATCTCATGTCTCTCGCCCTCGTATCCGTCGCCGTCCTGCTTTCTGCGATCCTTCTTTCCGGCGCCGCTCCAGAAAAGCATCTTTCCGTCTACTCGGTCGCGGCCAACTATTCCCTCCTTCTCGTTCAGCGCGATGGCCGCGAGTACGTTGGCCTGCTCGAAGTCCTCGAACCGCTGGGCAAAGTCAGCGCGCGCGCCGACGGCCCGCGCTGGCGCCTGCGCTATAACAACGTCGAAGGCGAATTCCAGCTGGGCAAGACTCACGCCCGCGTGCAGGGCCGCGACTCCGATCTGGGCGGCGCGTTCTTGATGGAGAACAATCGCGGTCTCGTGCCCGTCTCTTCCCTCAGTTCCCTGCTGCCCCGTTTTCTCGGCGGACCGGTCACCCTGCGCGAGGACTCCGGACGCCTGTTCATCGGCAGCGTCGCCACGCACTTTACCGCATCGCTGGCCTCGGATAACCGGCTGGTCTTCAATTTCACCGCGCCGGTAAATCCCACGGTTGCCACCGAGCCGGGCGCGCTCCGCATGACTTTCTCCCGCGAACCCGTGGTCGCACCGGCCTCACCCACGCTCACCTTCGGCAGCAAGACAATCCCTTCGGCCAGCTACAGCGAAAGCAACGGAGCCTCGGTGGTCACCGTAAACTCCACCATTCCCGTGATAGCGACCTTCAGCAACGAAGGGCGCACGATCACCATCTCTCCCACGCCCGCCGCCGCGCAGAATGCAACTCCGCCGCCACCAGGAACGCCGCCAGTCCCGCCACAACCCGGCTCCGCCCAGCCCGGTGCCGCATCGCCCATTTCCCCCACCCCAATCGCCCGCCGCTACTTCGCCGTCATTGACGCCAGCCACGGCGGCGACGATCACGGAGAAACCATCTCCACCACGCTCCTCGAAAAAGACATCACCGTCGCTCTCGCCCGCAGCCTGCGCCAGGAACTCGAAGCCCGCGGCATTACTACGCTGGTGCTGCGCGGCTCCGATGCCAACCTTTCCCTCGACCAGCGCGCCATCTTCGCCAACGCCGATCACGCCGCCATCTACATCGCCCTGCACGCCGCCTCCAGCGGACGCGGCGTCCGCGTCTACACCGCCATGCTTCCCATCGGCGACGACGATCGCTGCCCCTTCCGCTCCTGGACCAACGCCCAGCATGCCTGGCTGCCTCTCAGCCAAAGCATCGCGACCGCCGTCGCCGCCGAACTGCAGAAGCGCCAGATTCCAGTTCGCTCCCTGGCCGCTCCGCTCCGTCCGCTGAATAACGTCACCGGAGCCGCCATCGCAGTAGAAATCGCTCCTCAGGGATCCGACGTTTCACAACTCACCGCGCCCGACTACCAGCAACTCATCACCAGCGCCGTGGCCACCGCCATCGCCAATACCCGCGACCAACTGGGAACCGCGCCATGAGGCCAGCCCAGCAAGAGCTCCGGGTGCCCCATTTCTCGCGCGCTCTCTGCGCGAGAAGTGGGGATGTTGTGCCGAGAAAATGTGGGGACAGCCGCCCCCGGCTGTCCAGCCGCGAAGCGGCGCTCGTGTGGAGCGGACACTCCTGTCCGCCCCCGTTGCTCGATTTCGCCCGGATGCCCCATTTCTCGCGCGCCCTTTGCGCGAGAAGTGGGGAAGTTCCGCCCGCCGCCCCCCCGAGGCCCACCCGATGATCCCACGCCACTTACTCATCGGCGTCTCCGTCTTGCTGGCAGCAGCCCTCGGCATGAGCCTCTACGCCTGGCACATGCGGAAGACCGTCGCCACAGGCCCCGTCGCTTCTGCCGACACTCGCCCGCTCTCGCCTCCCGTAGCCGGTCCCACCGAGCAAGTCACGCTCTTCGTCGCGCACGATGACGATGGCAGCCTGCGGCCCGAGTCCGCCCGCATTCCCATGCCTTCCGGACGCCAGCAGCGCGCCGAAGAACTCCTCCGCACCCTGCTCTCGCTTTATCTCGACAAATCCTCGCCCCACGTTCTCGGACCGGGCGCCGACGTGCGCAGCGTTTTTCTCGTAGACCCCGGGGTCGCCGTGATTGACCTCAACGCCGCCTTCGCCGACACTCACCGCTCCGGCGTCCTGGTCGAGGAGCTGACGGTCGCATCGCTCATCCACACGATCTCGGCCAACACTCCCGGTGTTCTGAAAGTGAAGATTCTCATTGACGGCCAGGAGCGGGCCACCCTCGCCGGCCACGCCGATTTGTCTTCGTTCTACGATGTGACGGCCGTGAACCAACTCGCAACGCAACTACAGTCGCCGTAGCCGCGTTGTTTCAACGTCTGGCCGATGCTTAGCCACGGATTTGCACGGATTCTTGCGGATCAACGCAATCGCCTGACCGATCGAAATATGCGATTGCTTCATTCAGACAGGAAGGACGAAACCAGCTTCTTGCTATGGGTTGAGGCACACCCCGTTCGCCGTCTGGAATCCGTCGTAAAGCGTGTCGTTGGTGACCTGGGTAAGGTTCGAACCATCCGCATTGATGCTGAAGATCTGCTGGCTGTCGGTCGTCGGATTCTGAACGCTGCTGGGAACCGACACGAAGTAAATCTTGTTGTTCGTCACCACCGGATCCCAATTCAGTGTTGAGTTCGTCAGTTCGTGCGGCATCGATCCACTCGAAGCAATGGAATACACATTCAGGTTCCGGCCGTCGCTGTCGCTGAAGAAGATCGTGTTGCCGTCCGCGCTGAACGAGGGATACGCAAAGTATTGACTGTAAACGAGGAGTTGCTGGTTGGAACCGTCCAGGTTCATCGTGGCCAGACCCTGCATCGCCCCAACAATCTCGCTGACCGCGATAATCGAGCCATTGGTCGCGGGAAAGCAGTATTGATTTCCCACCGCGGCGTTGATGATCTGGGGATTGCTCCCGTCGGCGTTCATCACTCCGATCGAACGCGCGAGATTCCCGGATGCCTCGAACACGATCTTGCTGCCGTCCGGAGTGTACTTCGGATACAACTGGAACGAACCCGGCGCCGTCAGCACCTTCTGCTGCGTGCCATCCGGGTTGATGGTTGCTACCTGGTAGCCGATCACGTTGGGATCGTAGTAAGAGTACAGAATCTTCTGCCCGTCCGGTGAGAGCACCGCAGACAGCAGGCTTTGGCTTGACAGCACCGTGCCCGTCGTCCCATCGCTCCGCATCACTTTCAGGTCATAGGTGACGTAATTACCCGGAATTCCCGTGCGGTGCAGATAGGCAAGAACGTTCGTTGGCGGAGGCGGCTGCTTCGATTGGCTGCCGCTGCTACTGCAGCCGGACAGCAAAAGGAGCGAGCCGCAAACCGTGAGGAGTAAGAAACTGCGGATGAGCCTGACCATAACTAATGTCTCCCGTACGACGAATCAGTCTAGCATCGAGCCGCGCTCGTCTTTTCCCCCCGGCACCTGATTTACAATCCTCCATCATGTTCTATCGCTCCGATAACCGCTCACCCAGCCAACTGCGCCCCGTCATCATCACCCCCGATTTCATCACCACCGCCGAAGGCTCCGTTTTGATCGAAGTCGGCAACACGCGTGTCATCTGCACCGCCTCGATCGAAGAAACTGTCCCGCCATTCCTGCGCAACTCGGGCAAAGGATGGATTTCCAGCGAGTACAGCATGCTTCCGCGCTCCACCCTGACTCGCACTCCGCGCGAAGTCTCCAAAGGCCGTCCCAGCGGGCGCACCCACGAAATCCAGCGCCTGATCGGACGCAGCCTGCGCGCCATCACCGACCTCGCCCGCCTCGGCGAGCGCACCCTCTGGATTGACTGCGACGTTATCCAGGCCGACGGCGGCACGCGCACCGCCTCCATCACTGGCGCTTTCGTTGCTCTCGGACTTGCTCTGGAAAAACTGGTGGATGCCGGAACCCTGACCGCGGTTCCGCTCAAGGATTTCGTCGCCGCCGTAAGTGTGGGAATTGTGGACGGCGAGATTCTGCTCGACCTCTGCTACGAAGAAGATTCCCGCGCCGACGTGGACATGAACTTCGTCATGACCGCCGGCCACAAACTGGTCGAAGTCCAGGCCACCGCCGAACACCAGGTCTTCGACGATCAGCAACTGGCCAAAATGCTGGCCCTGGCCCGCCAGGGGGTGCAATCGCTGATCGCCAAACAGCAAGCGGTCCTGAGCACGCTGACGCTAAGACAATAGCGAAGAACTATATGGGGACAGCCACCTCGGCTGTCCGCCGGTCAAAGCCCCTACTTCTGCTCAGCCTTCTTCTCCGCCGCCTGCTTCTGCGCCATTGCCGTCCACGGCGGGACGATTCCGTTTTCGCGGGCATACGCCACAGCCTGGCCCAGATGCTCATGTGCGTCGGCAACCAGGATGTACACAACATCGCCGGCATTCGCCTGCGGACCCAGTTTGGGCAGCAGTTTTGCGAAATCGGCGTTGCTCATCCCGCTGATCGTCTTTTGCGTAAACTCCCACGATTTGTTCAGCTCCGCGACGATTTGGGCTTTATCGGTCGTAGACTTTTCAAATGTCTTTCGGTCGAATCCCGCTGGAGGCTCGGCCCCCATAAGACCAAGAATTCCATAGCGCTCGCCCGCGACATGCAGAAAAACTTCGGCGAAAGAGCGTGCGTCCGCCGAGGGACGCCACGTGAGTTTATCGGCGGGAATCGCGTTGGCCAGAGCCACGAACTTCTTCTGCACCTGTTCCAGGTCAACCAGCGACTGCCCCTTCATGTCGTAACTGGGAGCCGTATGGTCGGCGGCGGCCACGTCCGAATTTTGCGCCGAGACCCCGACCGCCCCAACGCTCAAGCCCACCAAAACAAGCAGCCATGCCAGAAACACCTTGTTCATGTTTTGTTCTCCTGGGAAAAGACGTTCGGTTCCTTAGACGAGGCAGGGAGAAAATGGTCCTTCACCGTTGGACACGTTATTTTGGGGAACGTTCAAACCGGGAGGTTCGTCCCTTGGCGGGCTGTCCACCTTGCGCCTCCGCCCTTCCCCTTTTAGCCGATGTTCCCGAATCGGAACCCCACCGCTACTTTCCCCGTTAGAACTCGCTAAACAACCTTTACTCCCCCTCCCCTCCGCGCTACCGTGAAACCAGCGATGGGCATTGCGAGTCCAGGCATCTCAACCGAGCTGGACCACGCGCCGCTCCCCAACCAACGGCCTGGCTCTCCGCGACCGCCCATGCAGCACGACCCGGCTGCTGCCCGCGCATCCGCCGACTGCATCACCGGCAACAATTCCGCGCTTGCCGCGGTCAATCTCCTATGGGAGTCGTTCGCATGCTCGATCGCCGGCAGGAACCACGCACCGAGGTAGACCTCGGACTCCTGGTCTGGGGGGTGGATACCCGGGGTGAACGTTTCCTGCAGGAAGTTCGCGCCCGCGAAGTGAGCCTGCGCGGAGCGCTCTTATCCGGACTGGATACCGAGCTCAGGTCCGGCGATGTGATCGGGATTCTCTACGCCGGCAAAAAGGCGCGCTTCCGTGTGGTCTGGGTTCGCCACGCCGGGGATTCACACAAGATTCAAGCCGCGGTCCACCGCCTCGAAGCCGACGCCTGCCCCTGGCTGGATCTATTGTCGGAACTATCCGAACTAGGCCCGCCGGCAGTCAGTACGCAGGCCCCATAGACAGTCGCAGTACTACCGAAGCGTCACCTTGCCCGGTAGCCCGAGGACTAACCACTGATCACTAGCCCCTGGCCCCTGCCCCTAAGCGATCCACACCGTCTTCGCGTTCAGGAACTCCCGCATCCCCACCGTGCTCAATTCCCGCCCGTGTCCAGACGCCTTCACCCCGCCAAACGGAATCCGCGGATCTGACGCCACCATCTTATTGATGAACACCATCCCCGCTTCGATCTCGTTGATGAAGCGCTCACGTTCTTTTTCGTCGTTGGTCCAGACGCTCGCCCCCAGGCCGAAACGCACATCATTGGCCAACCGGATCGCCTCATCCTGATCTTTCACCCGGAACACCGACGCCACCGGCCCGAAAAACTCTTCTCCATAGGCGGGCGAGTCTTTGGGAATATTCGTCAGCACCGTGGGCGCATAGTAATTTCCCGGCCGCTTCAGCGGATGCCCACCGGTCAGCAGCTTCGCCCCGGCTTTCACAGTTTTCTGCACGTCGGCATCGAGGTCTCTGACCCCGTCCGGCGTGGAGAGCGGGCCCAGGTCGGTCTTTTCGTCGAAGGGATCGCCAATCTGCAGACTTTCCATCTTGGCCACGAACTTGCGCTCGAACTCGTCGGCGATCGGCTCAGCCACGATAAAGCGTTTGGCGGCAATGCACGACTGCCCGTTGTTCTGGATCCGGGCTGCGACGGCCGTGGTCACCGCCGCTTCCAGGTCAGCCGAGGGCATCACGATGAACGGATCGCTCCCACCCAACTCCAGCACGACTTTCTTAATGCGTTTGGCCGCACCCATGCCGACCTGAATACCGGCCTGCTCGCTGCCGGTCAGCGTTGCCGCCATGATGCGCGCGTCGTTGAGCAGGGCATCCACTTGTCCGGAACCAATCAGCAGGGTCTGAAATGCGCCTTCGGGAAAGCCCGCCTCGCGAAAAATGCTCTCAATCGCCAGCGCGCACTGCGGCACGTTTGAGGCGTGCTTCAGCAGACCGACATTGCCCGCCATCAGAGCCGGAGCCGCGAACCGAAACACCTGCCAGAAAGGAAAATTCCAGGGCATCACCGCCAGGATCGGCCCGATTGGCAGATACCGGATGAAGCTCTTCTTCGCCCCCGTCTCCACCACTTCGTCGGCCATGATCTTTTCCGCGTTCTCCGCGTAGAAATAGCAGGCGGACGTGCACTTCACCGCCTCAGCCACGGCAGACTTGTAAGTCTTGCCCATTTCCAGCGTCATCAGGTGCCCGAACTTGGCTTTGTCGCGCTCCAGAATCTCCGCCGCCTTCCGCATGCGCTGGGCACGCACGGCAAACGGAGTCTTGCGTTCCGCCTTAAATGCGCTCACCGCAAGCTGTACTTTCTTCTCGATCTCCGCCTCCGAAAGCGCCGGAAACGTTTTGATGACTTCGCCCGTGGCAGGATTAATCGTCGCAATGGCCATGATGCCAATTCCCTTCCCTATGAATTGAATTCTTGCTGACGTGAATTCTATCGCTGTCCGAGGAGCCAGTTCCGAATCAAGATTAGGCCGCCCGAAGCGGTCATACCACTTTACCACTGCTCGCGCACACCTGCTCATGCGCCCAAGATGAGGGCCGACGACGTGGGGAAATGACTCGGACAAGCCTGGAATTTTCTAAAAGAACCTCAGCCGCTCTCTTTTCACGACCCGCAGGTTCGCCAAAGCTTCTTCCATGGCTTGTCGCTCGGAATGGTGGTCTGAGCTTCCTTCCAGGGACGCGCGGCGGGTGAGAACAGCGGCTTCGGCGATTTCCACCAGCTTGAAAAGCGTCCTGGTGTCGGCTTCCGTTAACACCGCTTCGTAGGCGCTCTGCCAGGTTGGGAAATGCGGAGTGGGAGGTGTGGGAGTAGAGAAAGGGTAATTCGGCGCCATCGCCCCGTCTCCTGCAAACGACGATAATCTGTTCACAAGAAACCGTCACCCGGCCTGGGCGCGGCGGAAGGATGTAGATAGACGATGATAGTCTACATCCAAACCCTGACGCCAGCGCACATTTATTTGTACTGCACCGCACCAACTCAGGATTGGACTTGCCAGCGCGGGCGGAGGAATTGGCGCTGTTTTTCATGGAAAGGCAATACCAAGGAATCGGGCGTTGAGTCACTCCGCTGAGGAACCACTATCAGTGCGCTTCCGCACCCTTCATTTCGTTTCCGCTTCCCAGCTCTTGAGCTGTTGCTGCACGATCGCGTAGCAGTCGCACGCAGCATCTTCCAGTTCCTTGCGGTTCAGAATCGTGACGCTGCCCCGGGTGTAAGCAATCAGCCCCGCCTTCTGCAAGACACCGGCGGCCACCGTCACACTGGAGCGGCGCGTTCCCAGCATGTGACCCAGGAACTCCTGGGTCAGAGGAAGCCGGTCCGAGAGAACGCGGTCCTGGCTCATCAGGATCCATCTGGCTAATCTCGAAACGACGTCATGCAATCGGTTGCAGGCTGCGATTTGTGTACTCTGCATCGCCAGTTGGTAGGCAAAGCGATGCAGCCGCTTTCCCAATTCAGGAAATTGCTGGATCAACTGCTTGAGCGTCTCAGCGTCGCATCGGTACGCCGTACCGTCCGCCTGGGTTATCACTCTGGTTGGGCTGTTGCTGTATCCCACCAGCAACGGCAAACCAGCAAAGCCTTCCCTGCCAATGAGACCGACTTCGACCGTCTTTCCATCAGGCTGAACCGCCAGAATGGACATCACTCCTGCATTCACGAAGTAACCAGATTTGATGGTTTCGCCGGCCTCGTGCAGCACTTGATGAAGCTTCAGACGAACGAATTCCAATCTGGAGACGATCTGCTTGGAGTCTTTGCGCGGCAGACCGAGCAGGATTTTGTTGGAAACAGTATTCCCGTCGCCATCGGACGGGTGCTTTACGGCTCGGGGAGACAGAGCAATCTTTCTCGCCATAACGGCTCCTTGCGCAGCGCAAACGCTGTCTGATTTCGCAAAGAACCGTCACCCATAAGGCGCGGCGGGAAGATGCGGGAAGAGACACCTGCAGACTACTCCCAAAAGCCCATGTTTACCATCATAGAAACGTGCCCTGAACGAGTGCTGAAGCACCTTGAACCTGCCTTCCATAATGTATATACTTAGCGTATATACGCAGGGAGGCACGTATGAGCACAGCGCGAGTGTTCCGCTCGGGAAACAGTCAGGCGGTCCGTCTGCCGAAGCAATTCCGGCTTAAGAGCGCGGAGGTCGAGATATTTCGCCGCGGCGATGAGATCGTTCTGCGCGAAAAAGACGACAACCTGGCTCGGGCGTTCGATCTGCTCGCCTCCTTGCCCAATGACCTGACGCTCGACGGGCGGGAGAAAGACTTCCCGCAAACGCGCAAGGGCCTGTAACCATGGAGCCGCGCTTCCTGCTCGACACGAATATCTGCATTTACATCCGCCAGGAAAGACCGGAGCAAGTGCTGCGCCGCTTCCGCAGGCTTCGTCCGGGGGAGGCGGCGCTTTCGGTGATTACCTATGGCGAGTTGCTGTATGGCGCGGCCAAGAGCACCCAGCGAGCCCTGGCCCTTGAGCGGCTGCGCGATCTTGTCCAGTTGCTGCCTGCGCTCTCCCTGCCAGAAAGCGCAGCCGAGACTTACGGAACCATTCGCGCCGAACTGGAATCCAAAGGCGAGATGATCGGCAACAATGATCTCTGGATCGCCGCTCATGCCCTGGCGGCCGGGTTGACGCTGGTCACCAACAACGAGAAAGAATTCCGGAGGGTGCGCGGGTTGAAGGTGCAGAACTGGGCGGCATAATGCGTTCGTCTTCCTGAACCCGGAATCCCTGACGCCTGAGGTCCGAGGTCCGACGCCGTTTGCCCCCGCCCTTGGTTTACAATTACTGGTTCCGCAGCACTCATCTTCTTTCGCATTCAGGAGGATTCCCATGAAACTCACCCCGGGCAAACTTGCCGGTCTCAAGAAAGTCTCCAACGAACGCGGCATCATCGCCGCCGCCGCCATGGACCAGCGCGGTTCGCTGCAAAAATCCCTGGCCAAAGAAAAAGGCGGCGAAGTCACCGACCAGATGATGGAGGAATTCAAAACGCTGGTCAGCGAAGTGCTCACGCCGCACGCCACCGCCATCCTGCTCGACCCCGAGTGGGGACTGCCTGCCTCAAAGCGCCGCGCCAAGAACGCCGGCCTGCTGCTGGCCTATGAAAAGACCGGATACGACAAGACCGGCCCCGGCCGCCTGCCCGATCTGCTCGACCACTGGTCTGCCCGCCGCCTGAAAGAAGCCGGCGCTGACTGCGTCAAGATTCTGCTCTACTACACCCCCTACGATTCAAAAGACGTGAACGAGAGAAAGCACGCCTGGGTCGAGCGCATCGGCGACGAGTGCCGCGCCAACGACATTCCCTTCTTCCTGGAATTCGTTGGCTACGAAGAGGGCGCCGACGAAAAGGGCATGGAATACGCCAAGAAGAAACCGCACATCGTCACCGAGAGCATGCGCGAGTTCAGCAAAGACCGCTACGGCGTGGATGTGCTCAAAGTCGAAGTGCCCGTGAACATGAAGTTCGTCGAAGGCACCAAGTCGTTCGGCGGGAACAAGGCCTACACCAAGAAGGAAGCCATTGACCTGTTCCACAAAGCCGCCAACGTCGCGACCAAGCCGTTTATTTACCTGTCGGCTGGCGTCAGCAACGCCGAATTCAGCGAGACCCTCGAACTCGCGGGCGAGTCCGGCGTGAAGTTCAACGGTGTTCTCTGCGGCCGCGCCACCTGGAAAGACGGCATCCCGGTCTACGCCAAGCAGGGCGCGGCCGCCTTCCGCAAGTGGCTCGAAACCGAGGGCGTCAAAAACATCAACAACGTCAACGGCAAGCTGAAAGCCGCGACCAGTTGGCATTCGATCTATGGCGTGGAACTGGTGCACGCATAACTCTGTCAAGCGAAGAAACTGAGGGCGCCCCACCCTTGTCGCGTTCTTTGCGACAGGGTGGGGTTTCTGACTTTCTAGTCCAGATAAAGACCGGGTGCCCCATTTCTCGCGCGCCTTTTGCGCGAGAAGTGGGGCTTTTGACTTCTGATCCAAACCCAACTCCCCACACCCGCTAAAATACCCGCATGACCACCCTCATCACCGGCGCCTCCGGCGGCATCGGATACGAACTGGCCAAACTCTTTGCCCGCGATCATCACAATCTGGTGCTGGTCGCCCGCAGCGCCGACAAACTCGCTCAAGTCGCCGCCGAACTGCAACCGGCCGGGGTCACCGTCAAGACCATCGCCCTCGATCTCGCCGCGCCGCCCGCGCCCCGGTTTCTTTTCGACCAACTCCAGCGTGAGGGCATCAACGTGGATATCCTCGTTAACAACGCCGGCTTCGGCGCTTTCGGCGAGTTCGCCGAAATGTCCGACGACGAAATCCTCGGCCAGATCAGCCTCAACATCACCGCGCTCACCGAACTTACGCGCCTGTTCCTTCCGCCGATGATCGCCCGCCGCAGCGGCCGCATCCTGAACGTCGCTTCCACCGCGGCCTTTCAGCCCGGCCCGCTGATGGCCGTCTACTACGCGACCAAGGCCTATGTGCTTTCGTTCTCGGAAGCCATCGCCAACGAGTTGCGCCACTCCGGCGTCACCGTGACCTGCTTCTGTCCCGGAGCGACGCACACCGGCTTCGCCCGGCGCGCCGGCACCGAGAAATCGCGCCTGTTCAAGCAACTCGGCGCCATGGGCGCCGAAAAGGTAGCGCTCGATGGCTACCGCGCCCTCATGGAGGGGCGCACCCTGGCGATCTCCGGAGCGCACAACTGGGCCGTCGCCCAGTCCACCCGCTTCGCCCCACGCAAACTGGTCACCGCCATCTCCCGCTGGATCGGCGAAAAGGTTGACTCGTAGAGACGTTGCTCGCAACGTCTCTGCCGGCAGCCACTGCGGCTCTCGCGTCGCAGCCGTGCCCCAGCCCAGACGTAACGGGCCTACGTCTCTACCAACACTTTAAGTACCAGGCTAGTTCGGATTCTGCCACTCCACGCTCGGCACCGGCGTCATCAAAGCCCTGCGTTTTCTCCAGCGGGGCGAGGGATCTCGCGCGCATCGGCGCAGACTGACCCACGACCATACCTTCTGGCAATTCGTCTTTTCCACAGCTTTTTTCCGCGCTTGTGACGGACAACCTTAACCGTGAATTCCACTTTCAGTATTGTGGACAGCGTAGGTACCGGGTGTGGCGCGGCGCTAGTCCTAGGACCTCTCCACCTCATCCTCACCATCAGTATCATCTACTGTGTTCGTCAACATCATCGTGATGTTAGATCTATCCGCTGTCTCTATAAAGGGTTAGCAATGATCTCTCAGGGGTATCAGTTCTAGGTCCGTGCTAGACGTGTAATCGTCAGCATTAGCTCGTCCGTGAGCTAATTCATTCAACCAGGAAACCTAGGTATGCTTACCTAGATTCAAAATAATTCTTTCCACTAGATAAGAAAGCATTTCTACATGGCATGAAGTTGGTGGTACTTACCTGCGGATTATAAAATGGCTTTGGATAGGACATAGTCCATCCAAGGAGATTACAATGTCTAACTCAAGCAGAATCGAAGCAGCTACCCGCCAGCATGTCGGAGCAGTACTCACCAATGAGCAGATTGTGGAGCTAGTCAAGATGGCTGATCCCAACTGGAAAGGTGGAGTCTACCCCAGTGACGTTGCCTACACCAGGACCCCAGAGGGTCTAGTTCCGAGAGGTAAGGTTGCGTACGGCGACGGAGTGCTGGAGTATCTGGCAGAGAACAGCTTCAAGGTGCTACCGACAGATCAGATCGTCCGGCGTCCCACGTCTAGAAAGACGAAAGACGTAGCTGCGGTACCAGCACCCACACCGGCACCGACCCCGAAAGCGGTCAAGACGGATGCCCGAAAGAATGGGCACAAGAAGCAGTCTAGACCAGCTGGCAGAATGCCCGTAGCGCCCAAGAGCAAGGCGAAAGACAAGGTTGCTTCCCTGCAGTAGTAGTATCCCCTATCCCACCTGTACCAAAGGGTGGGATTCTTAATGACTGATTCCCATCTTCGATCCGTCCTGATTACATTGAGATTAAGACAGAGCAAACAAACGGTAGGTGTGGAAGCGGTGGAGTAAACTCGCGGCCCCCGCAACCTCCCCATTTTTGGGCGCGAGGGACAGAGGGACACCCGATGCAGGGCGCTTCAGGCAAGCTACTCCGAATAGCTCGGGGCTGACGCCCGTTGTGGGAGTGATCACTCCCAACGTTGTTGCAGTAAGGGGCTCAAGGAAGATGGAAAGAAGACATATCCAGTAACCGAGAAAAAAGCCGACATTAGGGACGGTGGTATAGGTGGAAATCCACCTCCACGGCGATCTCGACTGAAACCGGCTTGCCGTCTTTGGTCGCGGGCTGAAATTTCCACTTGCTGACCGCTTCAACGGCCTTTTCGTCGAGGCCGTGTCCAATCCCTTTGGTGACTCTTATCTGATCTGTGTTTCCCTCGGACGTAACAACCATCGTGAGCACGACCACGCCTCCGTCCCCTGCTTTCGCGCATCCTCGCTGAACTCAGGCTCTGGGTTGTACGTCGCGTGGGGCAGGGTGATGCCCCTCACAACTTTGTACACGGGTTCCGCTACACCGTTGACCGTCACCGTGCGGCCCGACCCTGCTGGCTCGCCGGTCGCCGCGTCAACCGGCGGCTTGGATGCGGGTTCGTAGTAAAACCGGCAGCGGAGGCTGATTGCTTGTCCGCCGAATTGCGCGGGTAGCCGGGCGAAGGGGCCTGATTTCCTGACGGCGTCCACGGCCAGATCGCCCAAAGCCGCGTGGCCGGCGCCGTCGGTCGGCTACACATCAGCCACGCTGCCGTCTTTAAGAATGGTGAATTGCAGCGTCGCGTCGCCGCCGGTTGTTTCCTTGGATTTCAAGGCCAGCCGATACCAGGTCGCGCGAATCATGGGCAGAACGCTGCTCTCAATATAGGGTTGAAAGTCAACGCCCTGCGTGTTGCCGATGATTTCCGGGTCTTCGACCCGCGTCTGGCCCTTCCCCGGAACGCTCAGCACCGACCATGACGAGTTCTGGCTCGCACCGTCCTTGGCAGATTTTTCCGGAACACCCTGCGCAGGGAGAATTGGCACAGAGGCCCGCGAATCTGCCACGGCGCCGGCGTCTTCGGCTTCAAAGTCAGGGTATGGGTTGTAGAGGAAGCGAAAGTGCAACGCGATGTATGAGCTTTTGAATTCGGCGGGTGAGGGCGGAGGTTGAGTCGGCTGCTGGCCGGCGAGGAATCCGCAAAGCAACACGATGCTAAGGAGCGCAGAGGCTTTAGGCGATAGAGTTTGAGACAAGGCCACTTCTGCCTCCGGGGCAACTGTCACACGGCATCCGCCGCCAAATCCTAACTACTTCAGCGCAACCGTTTCTCTCTCCCCAATTGCCGGCACCGTCCGTCCTACCACCGCCGCGATCTGCCTCACCTGCACCATCAACTCGTCGAACTGATCGGGATACAGCGATTGCGGGCCGTCGGAGAGCGCCTGCTCCGGCTGGTTATGCACTTCCACCATCAAGCCGTCGGCGCCCACGGCGACCGCGGCGCGCGATAGCGGCGTCACTTTGTTGCGCTTGCCCGTGCCGTGGCTGGGATCCACCAGGATCGGCAGATGGCTCAGCCGCTGCACCGCCGGGACCACGCTCAGGTCGAGTGTGTTGCGGGTATGGTCGGCGAAGGTGCGAACGCCGCGCTCGCACAGCGCTACGTTGTAGTTGCCCTCGCTCAGAATGTATTCGGCGGCCATCAGGAATTCCTCCAGCGTGGCCGACATGCCGCGCTTGAGCAACACGGGTTTCTTGGCCCGTCCCGCGCGCTTCAGCAGGGAAAAATTCTGCATGTTGCGCGCCCCGATCTGGATCATGTCCGCATACTCCTCGACCAGGTCCAGCGACTCGTGGTCAATGGCCTCGGTGATGATCTTCATGCCAAACTGCTGCCGGATTTCCGCCATGATGCGCAGGCCTTCCTCGCCCAGTCCCTGAAACGAGTAGGGCGAGGTGCGCGGCTTGTAGGCTCCGCCGCGGAAAAACTGCGCCCCCGCGCGATGCACCCGCTCCGCCACGGCAAACGCCCGTTCGCGGCTTTCAATGGCGCACGGCCCGGCGACAATCGCCAGCCCCGGCCCTCCAATCGTAGCCTGGGTTCCCGCAAAGCGGATGATCGTGTTGTCTTCCTTGAGCTCACGGCTGACCAGTTTGTAGGGCTTTGAAACCTGGATCACTTCCTGCACGCCCGGCATTTCTTCCAGCAGGCCGGGCTCCATTTCGCCCTTGTTGCCGGTGATACCGATCGCAGTCCGCTGCGCGCCCGGCATGGAGTGCGCGCGGTAGCCCATCTTCTCGATTTTTTCGCAAACGCCGCGTACCTGCTCTTCGGTAGCGTGCGCCTGCATGACAACTAGCATAGGTTCCCCTAGGGACGGATCATGTGGGGACAGCCGCCCTCGGCTGTCCGTCGAGCGAAGCTCGACTTCTTAGCACGGCTGCAGAAAAAGCCGTGTTCTCAAGTTTACCGTTGCCCGCGCCTGCCCCGCAAATGGGGCAGCCCGCTTTGAATCCGACGAACCTGAACCGCATCCAAGTGAGAGCAACTCCGAAATTGCCCAGTCCAAATCCCTCAGGAGCGCCTTCATGAAAGCTGCAGTCGTCCCCTCTGTTAACGGCAAGTGGGAAGTCAAAGAGTGGCAGACCCCCAAGGCCGGTCCTAATCAGGTCATCATCAAAATTCATGCCAGCGGCCTTTGCTACACCGACGTTCACATCACGCACGGCATGATTCCAACCCAATTTCCGCGCGTGCTCGGCCACGAACCCGTGGGAGAGATCGTCGAAGTCGGCCCTGGTGTGACTTCCCGCCAGGTCGGCGACCGCGTGGGCGTGGGCTGGGTGCAACGCGGCTGCGGGCGCTGCGAGTGGTGCCTGCGCGGCAAGAAAGAATTGTGCCAGAACGCGATCGCGACCGGCATCGGCCTGCAGGGCAGTCACGCCGAGTACATGCTGGCCTACGCCGACGCAACCATGCTGATTCCCGACGCGCTCAGCTACGAGCAGGCCGCGCCCATTTTCTGCGCCGGATACACCGTGTGGAGCGGCTTGCGCCTCGCCGATCCCAAGCCGCACGAGCGCGTCGCCGTCGTCGGCATTGGCGGCCTCGGCCACCTGGCACTGCAATACGCCAAGGCCTCAGGATTTGAAACCATCGCCGTGACCAAATCGAAAGACAAAGAAAAGATGATCCGCGACCTGGGCGCCGACGAAGTGGTCGAGAGCGGCGCCGCACTGCTGGCGGCCGGTGGCGCGGATGTGCTGCTGGGAACGTCGAATTCCTGGGCCTCCACCGAAGAAGCCGCGCAGGGCATGCGTCCCGACGGCCGGGTCGTGGTCATGGGAGCGTCGGCCGAACCGCTGCGCTTCAACATGGGCATGATGCTCAGCCGCGTGCGCATCCTGGGATCGAGCCAGAACGGTCCCGAGTATCTCTACGAAGCCCTCGACTACGTCGCCAAAGGCAAGGTGAAAGTGGTCGCCGAAACCTACAAGCTCGACGAAATCGGCAAAGCCTATGACCGCGTCGCCGACGGCAAGGTGCGCTTCCGGGCCGTCATCACGATGAATTGAGTGCCAAAACAGAACCATTCGTAGAGACGTAGCTTGCTACGTCTCTCTCACCACCAGCAAGTCGAGCGACAATGGCAAGAGACTCGCCAGCAAGTTCACTGCGAGTCTCTTGCTATGACCCTCTACCAGGACAAATACCGGATCGAACCGGCCCGCCTCCGCGGCTGGGACTACCGCCTGCGCGGCTGGTATTTCGTAACCATTTGCACGCAGAATCGTGCGTGCATCTTCGGTGAGGTTTCAGCTGGCGAGGTGCAACTATCGGTTATGGGACGGATCGCCGCATCGGAGCTTCACGGTCTTCATGCTCACTACAACAACATCGAAGTTGACTCATTCGTGGTGATGCCGAATCATGTGCATGCGATCGTCATGATTGACGGCGATCATGGCTTCTCTCCGAATGCGAAGATGAGTCCACCCTCGCGCGTCGCAGCCTTCGCATCGCCCCTGGCGGGTTCCCTTTCCGCTGTCATTCGCTCCTACAAAGCGGGTGTGACGCGCCGGGGCCGCAAACTCGGCCTCACGCAGACGGTATGGCAGTCTCGCTTCCATGATCATTTGCTTCGCGGCGACAAAGTGATCAGCGCCGTGCGAGAGTACATTAGAAACAATCCCGCAAAGTGGGGAGCTGACAAAGAAAATCCGTTTCGTCCCCATCCCCGTCTCCATCCGTAGAGACGTAGCTTGCTACGTCTCCGCCGGCAGCATCCCGGCCGCATGGGTTCTTCGGCGCCGCCGGCAAGACGTTGCAAGCAACGTCTCTACGGACGGTTCCGCGCCACATTCCCGCCGCCCGTTGTAAAATCAGAGGCTATTCAATAACCGACGATCCTCTCTATGCCGCAGAAAGACAACACGAAAACCGCCGCTCCTCCCGCTGACCGTCCCAACCCGGAACGCGGCGACGAGCGCTACGACGCCCAGAGCGTCGAAACCAAGTGGTCCCAGCGCTGGCAGCAGGATGCTGCGCTTTATGCCGCCGAGCCCGCGTCAGATCCGTCCCAACCCGGCAAGAAGAAGTACTACGTGCTCGAAATGCTGCCTTATCCCTCGGGCGTACTGCACATGGGGCACGTGCGCAATTACTCGATCGGCGACGCGCTCGCCCGTTACATGTGGATGAACGGCTACAACGTGTTGCATCCCATGGGCTGGGACTCGTTCGGCTTGCCTGCGGAAAACGCCGCCATCTCGGCCAACGTGCCCCCGCGCCAATGGACGCTCGGCAACATCGCCAACATGAAGGCGCAGATGAAGCGCCTGGGCTTCGCCTACGACTGGTCGCGCGAAGTCACCACCTGCCTGCCCGAGTACTACCGTTGGAACCAGTGGTTCTTCCTCAAGCTCCACGAGCAGGGGATGGCTTACCGCAAGAAGAGCAAGGTCAACTGGTGCCCGAAGTGCGCGACCGTGCTGGCCAACGAGCAGGTTGTCAACGGCTGCTGCTGGCGCCACGAAGACACGCTCGTCGAGCAGCGCGAGTTGGAGCAATGGTTCCTGCGCATCACCAAGTACGCCGACGAATTGTTGCGCGATCTGGAAAAGCTCGGCGGCTGGCCGGAAAAGGTGCGCATCATGCAGCGCAACTGGATCGGCCGCAGCGAAGGCACGCTGGTGGACTTCAAGCTCGACTACGCCGAGAACCACAAGGGTTTTGGGCCTGCCGGTTCGACGATTACCGTCTTCACCACGCGTGTGGATACGATTTTCGGAGCCACTTCGGTGCAGCTTGCGCCGGAGCACCCGATTGTCGGCGATCTCACGGCTGCAAATGCCGATTTGAAGGCAAAAGTCGCTCAACTCATCGCCGAGCAGCGCCAGGCGAAAGAAACCGGAGACATCGGCGAAATCGAAAAGCACGGCGTGTTCACCGGGCGCTACGCCATCAACCCGTACAACAGCGAGAAGGTGCCCATCTGGGTAGCCAACTACATCCTCATGGACTACGGCACCGGCGCCATCATGAGCGTGCCCGCGCACGACGAGCGCGATTACGAGTTCGCCCAGAAATACAAACTCGAAATCCGGCTGGTCATCCTTCCCACCTCGAACGATCCGGAAGAAACCGTCGCCGAGCCGCCGTTGCCCTTCACCACTCACGACGGCATGCTGATCAACTCCGGCCGCTACAACGGTTTGGGCTGCGATGAAGCGATCCGGCAGATGTCCACCTACGCCGAGCAAAAGGGATTCGGCAAAGCCACGGTGACCTACCGGCTGAAAGACTGGGGCATCTCGCGCCAGCGCTATTGGGGCACGCCCATCCCCATGCTTTACTGCGAAAAAGACGGCATCGTGCCTGTGCCGGAAAAAGACTTGCCCGTCATCCTGCCCGAGAACGTGGACATCACGCTCACCGGCGGATCGCCGCTCGGCCGCGTGCCGGAGTTTGTCAACGCCACGTGCCCCAGGTGCGGCGGCCCGGCGCGCCGCGAGACCGACACCATGGACACGTTCGTGGATTCGTCCTGGTATTTCTACCGTTACACCGACGCGCGTAACGCCCGCGCCCCCTTCGACGGCAAGACCGCCCAATATTGGTTCGGTGACCGCGGCATTGATCAGTACATTGGCGGCGTCGAGCACGCCATCCTGCACCTGATTTATTCGCGTTTCTGGACCAAGTTCATGCGCGACCTGGGCCTGATCACCAACGACGAACCGGTTGAGCGCCTGTTCACGCAGGGCATGGTGATTAAAGACGGCGCCAAGATGTCGAAGAGCCTGGGCAACGTGGTCTCGCCCGACGAAATGGTCGCCCGCTACGGCGCCGACGCCGCGCGTCTCTACAGCCTGTTCGCCGCTCCGCCCGACCGCGATCTCGACTGGCAGGATTCGGGCATAGAAGGCATTCAACGATTTTTGGGGCGCGTGTACCGCTTCGTCCTGCGCAATGCATCCCCCCCTACATCGATAGAGACGTTGCTTGCAACGTCTCCCTCGCCATCATCCGGAACGCCGCAAGTAGAGACGTTGCAAGCAACGTCTCTACCGCCTGCTGCCCGCGCCATCCAGCGCAAGCTCCACCAGACCATCAAGCGCGTCAGCGACGACTTCCAGGGACGCTGGCACTTCAACACCTGCATCTCGGCCATCATGGAGCTGGTGAACGTGTTGTACGCCGCGGAAGAAGCGATTGCACAGGGTGCGGTTCCAGCCCCGTTCCTCGCCGACGTGCAGCGCGATCTCGTTCTGTTGCTGGCCCCGTTCGCGCCATATCTCGCGCACGAATTGTGGGGAATGCTGGGCGAGAAGGAGAACTTGCTCAAGGCCCCGTGGCCGAAATACGACGCCGAGTTGGCCAAAGAAGAAGAGCTGGAAATCCCTGTTCAGATCAACGGCAAACTGCGCGGCCGTGTCATCGTGCCCGCCGACTCTACCGAAAAGTTCGTGATCGAGCGCGCCCTCGCCGATGAAAAAGTGCAGTCTGCCATCGCGGGTAAGCAGGTCGTCAAGAAGATCTGCGTTCCCGGCAAATTGCTCAATCTTGTCGTAAAGTAAGTTCCCCCGTTGTCATCCTGAGCCACGTGGCCGAAGGATCCCTACAGGTTCTGGCCCAGCACTGTGCGAAAAGCGGGCACAGATTTGCGTTATCCTAAGTTGGTGGATCAGGTACTGTTCCCTGATCCCTGGCCCCTGGCCCCTGACCCCTGACCTATGTCCCTCTCTCCCACCGCGGAAGGCTTTCGCGCGGCGTTCCGGCGGCCATCGCTCACGCTGGGAGAAATCGCGTGGCGCTGGGTCACGGGCGCAACAGCGGCTGCTCTCTTCCTTTTCGGCCTGTGCGAATACCTCGACACGCTGCCCCTCACCAATGGCGAACTGCTTTTCTTACGCTCGCGGCAGCCGTATCTGATCGCTCAAGCGATTGCCCACATCCTGCACGGCAGCCTGAACCGCGCCATGATGGCCGCGCTGCTGGCAGCGCTGCTGCTCGCCCTGCTCTGGATGGTCGCCGCATCGGTGGGAAGAATCGCCACCGTCCGCGCCCTGCTCGAATATTTTCGTAGAGACGTAGCTGGCTACGTCTCTGCCGGCAGCGCCGCGACTGCCGGGCAAAGAGGCGCTGGCGACAGAGACGTTGCTAGCAACGTCTCTACGACAGCCCCGGTTGCGCACCATCCTTTCCCCGCCCTGGTCCGGCTCAACTTTCTGCGCGCCGCAGTGGCGCTGGCGGCGGCTTTCGGATTGGTGGGCGCGGCCATCCTGGCGGGCTTTGCCTCGCCCGATATGAATCCCCGCCCGGGCATCGCCTTCCTGCTGTTCCTGCCGCTGGCGGCGCTAATCGCTCTGGTGTGGATTTCGTTGAACTGGATTTTGTCGCTCGCTGGCCTGTTCGCGGTGCGCGATGGCGAGGACACGATGGGCGCAATTTCCGCCGCCGCATCTTTCTGCCGGGACCGCACCGGCGCTGTCTTCGCGGTCAGCATCTGGACCTGGCTCGCGCACCTGGTCGCCTTCGTGGCCGCGTCCACAGCAGCGTCCATGCCGCTGGGTTTCGTCGCCATCGTCCCCTGGCGGCTGGTCGTCCTGCTTATGCTGCTCGTGACCCTGGCCTATTTCGCCCTCGCCGATTGGCTCTACACGGCGCGCCTGGCGGGATACGTCTGCATCGCCGAAATGCCGGAAGCGCGGCTCGCGCCTGCGATGCCAGCGCCAATGCCCGTGCAGCCTCCGGTCTCTGGGCCACCGGTTAAGACGACCATAGACCGTGACGAACTGATTCTGAGCGACACGCCAAAACTAGCCGTAGAGACGTAGCTTGCTACGTCTCCGCCTGAGGCGTTTCGCGAAGGCTGGCCAGGGAAACGGTGGCGACAGAGACGTTGCAAGCAACGTCGCTACGAAATGATCTAGCTACTCGCGATTCCCTTTACACTGTCTCCTCGAATCTGAGAAACTCATCCGTGGCAAACCAATCCCCGCACAACCAGATTTCAGCCAACCAGTCCATCGTCATCCTCGACTTTGGCGCGCAATACACGCAGCTCATCGCGCGCCGCATCCGCGAACAGAATGTTTTCTCCGTCGTGCTCCCCTGCACGGCCAAGCTCGACGAGGTCAAAAGCTATGCCCCCGCCGGCGTCGTGCTTTCGGGAGCGCCCTGGTCGGTGTACGACAAAGACGCGCCGCCCGCCGATCCGCGTGTCTTTGAGCTGGGGCTGCCCGTGCTCGGCATCTGCTACGGGCTGCAGTTCATGGTGCACACCCTCGGCGGCAAAGTCCGCCCGGCCGCCAAACGCGAGTATGGCCATGCGGAAATTGACATTGTGGCCGAGTCGGTGCTGTTTCGCGGACTCGCGCGGCGCCAGCCCGTGTGGATGTCGCACGGCGACGAAGCCCTCGAATTGCCTCCCGGATTCGAACTGACCGCGAAGACTACGAACGCCGTGGCTGGCATTCAGAACGTCGCCAAGCGCTGGTATGCAGTGCAATTTCATCCCGAGGTGCACCACACCCACCACGGCACCGAGATTCTGAAGAACTTTATCTTCCAGATCTGCGGCGCCAAGCCCACATGGACGCCGCGGCACTTCATTGATTCGACCGTCGAGCAAATCAAACAGCAAGTAGGCAACGGACGCGCCCTGTGCGCCCTTTCCGGCGGCGTGGATTCCTCGGTCGCGGCCGTCCTGGTGGACCGCGCCCTGCGCGACGCCAAAGGCAAATCGAGGCTGACCAGTGTCTTCGTCAACAACGGCGTGCTGCGCAAGAACGAATTCGAAAAAGTGCAGAAGACGCTGCGCGACAAGCTCGGCCTGCACCTCGACGCCGTGGACGCCACCGACCGCTTCCTCGGCAAACTCGCCGGCGTCAGCGAGCCCGAGAAGAAACGCAAGATCATCGGCAACGAATTCATCAAGGTATTCGAGCGCGAAGCCCGCCGCATCGAGAAGTCGGAAGGCAAGGTCAAGTGGCTGGTGCAGGGCACGCTCTATCCCGACGTGATCGAGTCGCGCTCGGTGCGCGGGCCGTCGCAGGTCATCAAGTCGCATCACAACGTCGGCGGCCTGCCGGAGAAGATGAAGCTCAAGCTGATCGAGCCGTTGAAAGACCTGTTCAAGGACGAAGTCCGCAAAATCGGCCGCGATCTCGGCATGCCGGAAGAAATCCTGCAGCGGCAACCCTTCCCGGGCCCCGGCCTCGCGGTGCGCGTGCTGGGCGAAGTCACGCCCGAACGCCTGGCCCTGCTGCGCGAGTGCGACGACATCGTGGTCGGCGAAGTTAAAAACGCCGGCCTCTACACCAAAATCTGGCAATCGTTCGCCGTGCTGCTGCCTGTAATGTCGGTGGGCGTGATGGGCGACCAGCGCACCTATGCCTACACCTGCGCCGTCCGGGCGGTAAGTTCCGAAGACGGCATGACCGCCGACTGGGTTCCGCTGCCGCTCGACGTGCTCAAGACCATCTCCACGCGGATCGTGAATGAAGTGAAAGGCGTAAACCGCGTCGTCTACGACATCACCTCGAAGCCGCCGGGAACGATTGAGTGGGAGTAGCAACTCGTGTAGGGACAGCCGCCTCGGCTGTCCAGCCAAGCGAAGCGAGGCGGACTTCGCACCAGCCTCCGCGGCTAAGGTGCGGCTTCCCGATCTGTGAATTCTTTCCCGCTGTGACCTCGCTCTGAATCGTAGTTACTTAGGTTTCTCCGCGCCCCTAAGTTATATTGCCCCGCCCTCCGATTCGTCCTACAACCAAAATCACGACGAGTACCGACTCAAGAAGGTCGCCTCGTGGCCGATTGAAGTTTGGGACGGTGCCAGCCAATGTTTCCGGTACGAGCGATTTGTTTCCGCGTAATTCTTCCCTGTCTTGTAACGTTTGCCTCACAAGCCTTCGCCCAGACCTCGATTGACGAGGTGCAGGTCGCACCCCGAGAAAAGACAGTGGATCTGGCGACGGTCGCCTATGCCGACCCGACCGCGCGGCTAGCGGCCGGCAGCCTGATCCGCACCAGCGCGGAACTGGTGCTGGTTCCGGTGAGCATCACCGACGGCATGAATCGTCCCGTGATCGGGCTCGACCAGGAGAATTTTCAGCTCTTTGAAAACAAGAAGCCACAGGAGATCAAGCACTTTTCCAGCGAGGACGCTCCAGTCTCGATCGGCATCGTAGTGGACACCAGCGGCAGCATGTCGTACAAACTCGACCGCGCGCGGGACGCCGTCCATCAGTTCTGTGAAGAGGCTAATCCCCAGGACGAACTCTTCCTGATCACCTTCGCCGACACGCCCCGGCTGGCCACCGATTTCACCACCCGCCCCGAAGAAATCGAGAACGACCTGCTCACGGCCCAATCGAAAGGCCAGACCTCGCTGCTCGATGCCATCTATATGGGCATTCAGAAGATGCGCGGCGCCCGCTATGCGCGCAAGGCGCTGCTGATCGTCTCCGATGGCGGCGACAACCACAGCCGCTACACCGAGCACGATGTGAAGTCGGCGATCAAGGAGTCCGACGTGATGGTCTATGCCGTCGGCACCTACGAGCGCTGGGTCAGCACCCAGGAAGAAATGCTGGGGCCGGAACTGCTGCAGTCGGTTGCCGAACTGAGCGGCGGCCGCTCCTTTACCCTGTCCAACGTAAACGACATGCCGGCCGTGACCCGCAGCATCGGCAGGCAACTGCGCCATCAGTACATGCTGGCCTATCAGCCTCAAACCCCACCGCATGACGGCAAGTGGCATAAGATCAGCGTGAAGCTGCTGGTTCCGAAATCCCTGCATTTCCTGATGCACGTGGAAGCCCGCCCGGGATACTACGCGGGCGAAGAGTAAGTTCCCCGCTCCTCGCAAAGAACGCGAGAAATGGGGCACCCCGGCGCATCGCCTGCAGAGTCAGTCAAAGTTCTCGTGACTTCCAGAATTGAGGTGCCTACTCATCAGCCTTCCCCGATTGTGAATAATATGATAATCTGATTCTATGAAAACCAGCATCTCGGTGACGGAAGCCGCGCGCAACTTCGCCGACTGCGTGAACCGCGTCCGCTATCAGAACGTAACTTTCGTTTTGCTTAAAAACGGAACGCCGGTTGCACGCCTTGTTCCAGATGGCAATAAAGTTTGCACGGGCCCGGAATTGGCCGAGGCTCTGCGGCAGGTAGACCTGTCCGAGAGTGAAGCAAGGGCCTGGCATCGAGACCTGATGGCGGCGCGCAAAACTCTGAAACCACCCAAAGATCGATGGCGATAATTCTCGATACCGACGTAATCATTAAGGGCGAGAAAGGCAGCTTCGACCTGATGGGGTGGCTGGCGGCTCAAACCGGCCAGGAATTGGAAATCTCCGCCATCACGGTCGCGGAACTGTGGCATGGCGTCGAACGGGCCACCGCCGCGCATCGGGCAAAGCGCGAACTTTATGTGCGTACCATTGTCGAAAGACTCCCGGTGGTTCCCTACACCGAGGTCACCGCGCTCGAACACGCGCGCATCTGGGCCACCCTGGAATCCTCGGGCAAGATGATTGGCTTCTATGACATCATTGTCGCGGCGACAGCTTTGGAACGGGGAAGCGCGGTGGCGACATTCAACGAGCGTCATTTTGCTCAGGTGCGAGGACTGAAAGTGATCAAGCCAAAGTAAAGGCCCCTCCTGCGCGCGGCGATACATCTGCTAATCTTTGTTCTTTAAATCTTTCTTCTTCTCCCGAGCAGACGCTACCTTGAGAAAGCTCCTCTTCATCGCTGTACTGGTTCCCATCCTGATCGGGTTGGGATGGTGGTACTTCCGCGAGCGGGCGCTGCCCGACTACGGGCCGGCCTACCGCGAGTACGCCTACGTCACCAACGGCAAGAGCAACACCGTCAGCGTGATTGATCTGCGCACGTTCGCCCTGGCCAAGACCATTCCGGTCGGCAGTGAGCCTACGGGCATCGCGGCCAACGGAAAGAAGAACGAAATCTACATGGTCAACACCGGCTCCAACAACGTCAGCGTGATTGACGCCGAGAGCAACACGGTCGTAGCCACCATCGGCGTGCACGGGCGGCCCTACTCCATTGACGTCTCTGCCGACGGCAAACGCGCCTACGTGGCTAATTCCGGCTCGGCCAACGTCAGCGTGATTGACCTGGACAAGCGGCTGGTGATCGCCAACGTGCGCGTGGGCGCGGCGCCGGGACTGGCGCGGATTTCGCCTGACAACTCGACAGTCGTAGTCTCCAACCGCGGGGATAATACGGTATCGCTGATTGACGCCCGCATGCTGCGGGTGCGCGCCACGCTGCCCGTCTGCCGGCAGCCCGAAGCCATCGCCATCCTGCCTGATTCGAGCAAGGCCTTCGTTTCCTGCTCCGGATCGTCGCAGGTGGCCTCGATCGCGCTGGAGACTGGCCCCCAGAAAAAAGACCGCGTGCTCGCGCTGCTCGACGTGGGCCGCACGCCGGTCAGTCTGGCCCTGAAGCCCGATGGCGGCGAGATGATCGTGTGCAATTTCGACTCCGACAGCATTTCGATCATCGAGACCTACAACGATGAAGTCGGCAGCAGCCAGGAGATCGGCCAGCATCCCTCGCGAGGCGTGGTCACGCTCGATAATTCGCGTCTCTACGTGACCAACTTCGGTTCCAACAGCGTCGCCGTCTATGACATTGACATGGGCCGCCGTCTCGCCACTCTGACCGTGGGCAGCCATCCCGACGACATCGCGCTCACGCCCGACCAGAATTATCTGCTGGTCCTCGATACCCAATCGGGCGACGTCACCGTTATCCAGAAACGCGCGGCGCGCAAGCTGGAGCCGACGGAGTATTCTCTTCTCACCCTGATTCCCGTTGGCATGCAGCCCAACGCCATTGTGGTGAAGGCATTCATGCAGAGCAAACCCGTGAAGAAGTAAGGGAGTGCGGCTAGACCGCGGTGGGTTTCGCGCAAAGGCGGTTAAACGCGGCCTTCAGATCGGCGGCGATTTCCGGAGCTTCGCGGCGCTCGATGTGGCTGCGCGGCATCAGATAAACGATCTGGCCGTCGCGCAGAATCGCGATCGAGGGCGAGGATGGCGGATGTCCGGTGAAGTAGGAGCGGGCGCGGTCGGTCGCTTCTTTTTCCTGACCCGCGAATACGGAGTAGGCGTGATCTGGGCAGACGAAATTCTGCATCGCCATGCGGACGGCGGGGCGCATGCGCCCGGCGGCGCAGCCGCAAATTGAATTCACGACGACCATCGTCGTGCCGGTACGGTTCTTCAGCGCCTGGTCCACGTCCTCGGCGGTGCGGAGCTCTTCGATTCCCAGGCGGGTCAATTCCTCGCGCATGGGGATTACCATGATCTCGGGATACATCGGCATGTTGTCCTGATTCCCTTCTTGAGCGTGACTTCTATTGTAGCGTGAGATCAGCTCGCAGCCAGCGGAGACGTTGCCAGCAACGTCTCTACAACGAAAGCCGTGCGCCCGGTCCTCGAAAATCGAGAGCAAGGCGGCACGGCTCAAACCCTTCCGGCCATCTTGGACTGACGTACTGTTACTACTTGTTCTTGTCGCCCATCTTGCGGGTCTCGGCAGCGTTGACCGCTGGGGCTTTCGCGGCGGCCTTGGCCGCCACCGGCTTTGTCTTCCAGAAATCCGGCGCCAGCGCGACGATCTGCTCGGGCGGATTGCTGAGCTCAGGCAGGAAGTGATTAATGACAGTCTCCGTTTCGGCTATGGTTTCCGTGCTGGTCTTCTGGAACCGTGCATAGCCCTCATCCCCCAGCAACTGCTGCAGCGTCGGGACGGAATCGAACGCTGCCAGCGATTTCTGCAGCATGGTCAGGTAATACACCGTGCCTTCCTGCCCCGCCACTGCCACCGAGACCAGCACGGTCTGGGGTGGGGAAGCTTTCTCGCGCGCCGCCTTCAGATCTTTCAGCTGCGCTTCAAAAGCGGGCGCCTGGCCCGGCCGCACGTGGACCTCAGTCGTGCGCAGCCAGCGCGAATCGGCGATCAGTTTGGCGTACGCCGCGGGATCGGTGGGAGCATTGCTGCTCAAATCCCAGCGCCGCCGCCGGATTTCCGAACGCGTACTTACGACGCACTGGTTGAAATCCTGAAATAGCTTCTCTGCCGCGGCTTTTCCCAGGCCCTTGGTCATGGCCTGTTCGAATGCGCCCATGGCGGTTTCGACGTCCCCATAGCTGTTGCGGGTACTGATAAAGCTGACCTGGTTCCCGCGTCCGTAAACGGTTTCCATGGCGAGCCAGATGTCGCCTTTGTTTTGCCGGTTGGCCGCGACCATCTTCGCGTTGATGGCGTCGAATTCGGCGCGCTTTTCCGGTTTCACTCTCGCAATATATACATCCAGGTAGTCTCCGACCGCCTGCTGCGCTTGTGCGGCAGCCAACGCTCCGAGCAGCATGACAGCCAGCATTGCCCCAAATGCTTTCCTTGGCATGACAGCCTCCTTGTTGGGCGTGAACGCCCCGGCACCGGGACGCTACACCCTCGAGGAAGTGCCGTCAAGTACGCACCCACCGGGATGCGACCCGCGGCGAATCGGCTATCCCATTAGGGGAAAACGCGTGCCCCTGCGGCCTCCTCCAGCGCGTTGTATATTGAAGACCGTTGGTGCAGATCCTCGAGAACATTCCGCTGGCGCCGCTGACCACCTTCCGCGTGGGAGGCCCGGCCCGCTTTTTTGTGGAAGCCAGGTCACGGGCCGAAGTCGAAGAGGCGGTCCGGTTTGCACAGTCGAAAGACCTTCCTCTCTTCGTGCTGGGCGGCGGCAGCAACCTGCTCGTAGCCGACGTCGGCTGGCCAGGGCTGGTGTTGAGAATCGCCATCCCCGGCATCGAACAGCGTCCCGGCAAAAACAAAGACGACGAAGGCAAGGTCTTGTTCGACGTAGGCGCGGGCGAGTCCTGGGACCGTTTCGTCTCGCACGCGGTCACGGCCAAGTGCGCCGGGGTCGAGTGCCTGAGTGGAATCCCGGGCAGCGTGGGCGGCACGCCGGTGCAGAATGTCGGCGCCTACGGGCAGGAAGTCGCCGAAACCATCGCATCGGTCGAGGTCTTCGACCGCAAAGAAGGCCAGGTGCGAGAGCTGTGCAATGAAGCGTGCGGTTTCACCTACCGCTCCAGCGTTTTCAACACGTCCGAGCGCGGACGGTTCATCATTCTCCGCGTGGTCTATGCGCTCACGCCCGGAGGCGAGTCGCATACCGGCTACGCTGATCTGCAGCGCCACTTCGCGGGCCGCGACACGCGCCCCAATCTGGCCGAAACGCGCGAGGCCGTACGCCACATTCGCGCCCGCAAAGGCATGCTGATCACGCCCGGCGATCACGATTGCCAAAGCGCAGGCTCGTTCTTCAAGAATCCGGTACTTTCCGAGGAGCAGCTCGAAGATCTGAAGAAGCGTGCCGCCGCGAAACAATTGATTGTTCCTTCTTATCCCGCTCTCGAGAAAAACAGGAAAGTATCGGCCGCATGGCTGGTGGAGCACTCCGGCTTCGCCCGCGGATATGGCTACGGCCACGCCGGTATTTCGAGCAGGCACGCCCTCGCCCTGGTGAATCGCGGAGGCGCCACGGCCGCGGAGATCCTCGCCTTGAAAGACCAAATCCAGCACCGGGTGGAAGAACTCTGGGGCGTGCGACTGGAGCCGGAGCCGGTCATGGTGGGGTTCTAATCTGTGCCGTAGAGACGTAACTTGTTACGTCTCTGCCGGCACCATCGCCGAACCCCAAGTTCGAGGCGCCGCCGGCGGAGACGTTGCAAGCAACGTCTCTACGGACGTTCTTGAACAAGCGTTACAGCTCGAAGTCACACTGCAAAAAGCGCCGCCCCGGTTCGTGACCCTGCTTTATCGGCTGTGACCCCGTGCGAGGGGAAGGTCGAGCGATCCGGCACAGGCGGCGCCTCGGTTTATCCATCGGCAAGTCTTGCCGCCTCTTGAAATATTTTCGCGAACATCTTCCGCGTCAGCTTGCCTGTCTGTGTGTTTTGGTTCGACGGATGGTAGGACGCCAGTAACACCTTGCCGTCGGGCATGCGGTAACTGACGCCGTGTTTGAAGGCGTAGAGCTTCTTATTGAAGCGGGTGCCCCATCCTAACAGCCTGCCCTGAGCCTGCCGAAGGGTCGCGCTTTTTGCGACGTTAGAGCCTGCCCTGAGCGACTCCGAGTGCAGCGAGGGGGAGTCGAAGGGGTGGGCTAGGCGGCGCTTTACGTAGTTCACATAAGCGTCAAAACCGATCTTGCCCAGCGCCACCACAACCTTGACCTTTTCTAATCCGGCAATCTCCCGATCGAGAAAGTGTGAGCAATTCGCAAACTCTTCGGGGAGCGGCTTATTGTCGGGCGGCGCACAACGCACGGCGGCCGTGATGTAGAGATCCATCAGCTTCATGCCGTCGTTGCGATCCACGGCCGTGGGTTGGCTGGCGAATCCGGCCTCATGCAGCACGGGATACATGAAGTTGCCGCTGGCATCGCCGGTAAAAGGACGCCCGGTGCGGTTCGATCCGTGCGCGCCCGGGGCCAAGCCCATGACGAGCACGCGCGCCTGCGGGTCGCCGAAGCCCGGCACGGGCTTGCCCCAGTATTCCCAATCGCGGTAAGCGCGGCGCTTCTCGCGAGCGACCTGCTCGCGATAGACGACCAGCCGCGGACAGCGCGTGCAGTTGACGACTTCGCGGTTGAGGACGGTCAGCCAGTTCACCCGGCCATTACATCACACCGCCCGCGCATCCCATCGTAGAGACGTAGCTTGCTACGTCTCGGCGGCGCCACAGAGCCAGAGTGCCGAGGCGCCGCCGGCAGAGACGTTGCAAGCAACGTCTCTACGATTCCGGGTTTGGGCCTGCAAGCAACCGAGAACGCCTTTCCTCGTTTGACGCTGCTCTCCTTCTGTCTTTACACTCAAGGTTAACGTTGTGTAAACGATCGGGGTCCTGCTCGCAGGACCGCGACGGCCAGCCAGAGGCCGGAAGATCCAGAAGTACGAAGAGCAAGTCGAAAGGGCAAACGTGAGTCCCACCGAAACAGCCGGCGCCACCAACTCCGAGACCAAGAGCGCCGAGACCAGCAGTGCCGAAATGAAGAAAGACGGCGTCAAGCGCGAGATTTCCGTCGAAATTCCCGCCGCGGAAGTCGCCCGCGAAACCGAGTTGATCATCCAGAAATATCAGAAAGTGGCGCGCCTGCCCGGCTTCCGGACCGGGCACGTTCCGGCATCCGTCATCCGGCAGCGGTTCAAAGAAGATCTGAAAAGCGACGTGGTCGAGGCGCTGGTGCCGCGCTACTTCCAACAGGAAGCGGGAAAGCTGGGCATGATTCCGGTGTCGCAGCCGCGCGTCACCGACCTCCACATTCACGACGGCGAGCCGCTGCGCTTCAAGGCCAGCTTTGAAGTCATGCCCGAAATCGTGGTCGAAGGCTACAAGGAGCTGCGCGCCGACCACCCGGAAATCGTGGTCAAGGACGAAGAAGTGGAAGAGGCGCTGAACAGTGTGCGCGAGCAGCACGCCACGTTCACGTCGGTGGAAGGGCGTCCGCTGGCCGACGGCGATTTTGCCCAGGCCTCCATGGACGGCAAGCCCAAAGAGGATGACGGCACGGCCAAGCCCGTTCACATGGACGAAGTTCTGATCGAGATCGGCGGCAAGAACACGGTGCCCGAGTTCACCGAACACCTGCGCGGTGCCAATGCCGGAGAAGACAAAGAGTTCGAGGTCAGCTATCCCGCGGACACGGCCGACAAGCGGCTGGCGGGCAAGACGTTCGTCTACACGGTGAAGATTCAGGCCATCAAGCAGAAGAGCCTGCCCGAACTGAATGACGATTTCGCGAAAGAGCTGGGGGAGTTCCCCAGCCTCGACCAGGTGCGCAAACAGATTCGCGACAACATGGAGGCCGAGCGCAAGCACACCGCCGAGCGGGAAGCCAAAGACAAACTTGTAGCCGAGCTGGTAAAGCGCAATGATTTCGAAGTGCCCGAATCGCTCATTGACCGTCAGATTGATCTGCGCCTGGAACGCGGCTTGCGCGCTCTGGCGGCGCAAGGCATGAAGATGGAAGACATGAAAAAAATGGACCTGCCCCGTCTGCGGGCGGGCCAGCGCGACCAGGCGGTGCAGGATGTGAAGTCGTCGTTGTTACTGGAACGCGTTGCGGAGCTGGAGGGAATTGCGGCCAGCGACGAGGAGTTGAATCACGAACTGGAAGCGCTGGCGCAGCAGTCCAAACAGACTCCGGAAGCGGTCCGCGCTCGTTTGACACAGGATGGGGGCCTCGATAGAATCCGGAACAGAATCCGCAGCGAAAAGACCCTCGACTTTTTGTATCACCAGTCCGCGTAATTCCTCGGAAAAACGCGGACCACTTTCGATCCTCCCCATGCAAGAAGAGAGCTGTATTGGGGTGGAGTGTGGCAGGTGAACGTGAAACCAAATGATTCTGGAAAAAACGACCCGCAGATGATGCTGGTCCCCATGGTGATCGAGCAGACCGGGCGGGGCGAACGCGCCTACGACATCTATTCCCGGCTGCTCCGCGACAACATCATTTTCATCGGCACGCCGATTGACGACAACATCGCCAACCTGGTGATCGCCCAGATGTTGTTTCTGGCTCAGGAAGATCCGGAGAAAGACATCCAGCTTTACATCAACTCTCCGGGCGGCTCCATCACGGCCGGCATGGCCATATACGACACCATGCAGTACGTGAAAAACGATGTCATGACGCTGTGCGTGGGGCAGGCGGCCTCGATGGCGGCGTTACTTTTGGCATCGGGCGAACCCAAAAAGAGATTGGCACTGCCCAATTCCCGGATTCTAATACATCAGCCCTCCATGGGAGGGTTGTCCGGCCAAGCTACTGATATTGATATCCACGCCCGGGAAATCCTGCGCATGCGGGAGATTACCAACCAGTTACTTTCCAAGCACAGCGGGCAGAAACTGGACAAAGTCGAGAAAGACGTGGAGCGCGACTTCATTATGAACGCGCAGCAGGCTAAGGAATACGGAATCATAGACGATATCATCTACAAGACGGCAAAAGCGGTATGATCGGCCTTCGCGCCTGAAGGAAACCGACGGCGGGAAAGCGCGACGGCCGCGGAAGGCCGGGGCCGATTCTGCCGTAAGAACCGGTGAAGGAGTAGAGCCGAGTGAAAACCAAGTCGGGATCCGACGAGATTTTGCGCTGTTCGTTCTGCCATAAATCGCAGGATGCTGTGGCCAAACTGATTTCGTCGCCCAGTGACTATCCCCGCGCCTACATTTGCGACGAGTGCGTGGCGGTCTGCAACTCCATCCTGGAAGACGATCGCACCGCAACTCCACCCAGCAGCGTTCCCAACCAACTGCCCAAGCCTCAGGAAGTGAAAAACTTCCTCGATGAGTACGTGATCGGGCAGGAGCAGACGAAGAAAAAGCTCGCGGTCGCGGTCTATAACCACTACAAGCGCATCTTCATGAACCGGCAAAAAACCGGCGACGGCATCGAACTGACCAAGTCGAACATCATGCTGATCGGCCCCACCGGAACCGGCAAGACGCTGCTGGCCCAGACCCTGGCGCGCATGCTCGATGTGCCCTTCGCCATCGTGGACGCGACCACGCTGACCGAGGCCGGCTACGTCGGCGAAGACGTCGAGAACATCATCCTGAAATTGCTGCAGGCCGCCGACGGCGACGTGAGCCGCACCCAGACCGGCATCATCTACATTGACGAAGTGGATAAGATCGGGCGCAAGGATGAGAATCCCTCGATTACCCGCGATGTTTCCGGCGAAGGCGTGCAGCAGGCCCTGCTGAAGATTCTGGAAGGCACCATCGCCAACGTGCCGCCCCAGGGCGGACGCAAGCACCCGCACCAGGAATTCACGCCCGTGGACACCACCAACATTCTGTTCATCTGCGGTGGGGCCTTTGTGGGGCTCGACAAGATCATTTCCCGCAGAATGGGCAAGAAGTCGCTCGGGTTCCGCAGCGGCGAAGACGCTGAAAAAGAAGACGCGGCGGTTTCGCGCAAGCGCAATTACGAACTGCTGAGCGAAATCCAGCCGGAAGACCTGATCAAGTTCGGGCTGATTCCGGAATTTGTCGGCCGCCTGCCCGTGGTCGGCATGCTGGAAGATCTCGACGAATTCGCCCTGATCGAAATCCTGACCCGTCCCAAGAACGCCATCGTCAAGCAGTACCAGCGGCTGTTTGAATTCGAGAACGTGCGGCTCAAGTTCCACGAAGAGGCCCTGCGCGCCATCGCGCGCCAAGCCATGGCGCGCAAGGTGGGAGCGCGCGGCCTGCGCATGATTCTCGAGGAACTCATGCTCGATCTCATGTTCAACCTGCCCAGCCAGAAGAAAGTAAAGGAATTCGAAGTCACGCGGGAAATGGTGGAGAAGCGCAGCGCGTCATTTGCCACCATCATGGAAAAGGCAGGATAGGCAGCAGGTTTGAGGAACCGGATGGCCGGCATTATTTAGGACATGGCCGTTAAGAGCTATGCCGCCGGACGGTCCGGGCAATGTAGAATGAAGGTTGTCTGTGGCTTCATCCCAGGGAGACTCAGTGACCACATCCAAGGAGAAGTTCGAATCCAGGAAGTTGCCCATGATGCCCATCCGGGACGTGGTCATCTTCCCGTTCATGATGACGCCGTTTGTGGTGGGCCGCGAGTCGAGCGTGCGCGCCCTCGAAGAGGCCCTGGCGGCGGACAAGAAAATCTTCCTGGCCACCCAGCACGATGCCTCCATTGACGAACCCAAGGCCAACGAAATTTACCAGGTGGGCACGATCGTCAACATCGTGCAGAGCCTGAAGCTGCCCGACGGCAACATCAAAGTCCTGGTCGAGGGCATTGAGCGCGGCAAGATTCTGCAGGTCACCGAGACCGACGGCTACATGCAGGCCACGGTGCGCGTCGCCCGCTACGGGACCGAAGCCAACCCCGCGCTGGAAGCCGGAATGCAGCGCGTCACTTCCCTGTTCGAGCAATACGTCAAGCTGTGCCAGGCCCTGAACTACGAGACCATGATTTCGGCCGTGCGCATGGAAGACCCGGCCAAGCTGACCGACGTGATCTCGGCCAACCTGCAGCTCTCGATTGAAGAAAAGCAGGAACTGCTGGAGATTTTCGATCCCGCCGAGCGGTTAACCCGCATCGCCGACGTGCTCGATATTGAAATCGAGAAGTTGAACGTGGACCGCACCATCCAGTCGCGGGTGAAGCGGCAGATGGAAAAGGCGCAGAAAGAGTATTACCTCAACGAAAAGATCAAGGCCATCCAGAAGGAACTGGGCCGCGGCGAAAAAAGCGAATTCGACGAACTGAAGAAGAAGATCGAAGCCGCGGGCATGCCGAAAGAAACCAAAGACAAGGCCCTGCAGGAACTGAAGAAGCTGGAAGCTATGCCACCCATGTCGGCCGAGTCCACCGTGTCCCGCAACTACCTCGACTGGCTGCTGGCCGTGCCCTGGAAGAAGCGCTCCAAGGAAATCCGCAATATCTCCCGCGCCGAGAAAGTTCTCAACGAAGATCATTATGGCCTGGAGAAAATCAAGGAACGCATCCTTGAATTTCTCGCCGTGCGGCAGTTGGTGAAGAATCCCAAGGGCTCGATCCTGTGCTTCGTTGGCCCTCCGGGCGTGGGCAAGACTTCGCTGGGCATGTCCATCGCCAAGGCCACCGGCCGCAAGTTCGTCCGCATGTCGCTCGGCGGCGTGCGCGACGAGGCCGAAATTCGCGGCCACCGTCGCACCTACATCGGCGCCCTGCCCGGGCAGATCATCCAGATGATGAAGAAAGCGGGCACCAAGAACCCGGTCTTCATGCTCGATGAAGTGGACAAGATGTCCATGGATTTCCGCGGCGATCCGTCGGCGGCGCTGCTCGAGGTGCTCGATCCCGAACAGAACTACATGTTCGTGGACCACTATCTCGACGTGGAATACGACCTGTCGCAGGTCTTCTTCATCGCCACCGCCAACGTGATGCACACCATCCCGCCGGCCCTGCAGGATCGCATGGAAGTGCTGCGCCTGCACGGCTACACCGAACAGGAAAAGCTGGAAATCGCCAAGCAGTTCCTGGTGAAAAAGCAGATGCTGGCGGCGGGCCTGTCGGACAAGAACGTCAAGTTTACCGACAACGCCATCCTGGGCCTGATCCGCTCGTATACGCGGGAAGCGGGCGTACGCAACCTGGAGCGCGAAATCGGCAACGTCTGCCGCAAGGTCGCGCGCAAAGTCGTCAAGGAAGGCGAGAACTATGCCATCACAGTCACGGGCGAGAACGTCAACGATTTCCTGGGCGTGATCAAGTTCCGCGACACGCTGGCCCACGAAAAATCCGAAGTCGGCCTGGTCACCGGCCTGGCCTGGACCGAAGTCGGCGGCTCCATCCTCAGCACGGAAGCGACCGTGGTGGACGGCAAGGGCAAACTCACGCTCACCGGCAAACTGGGCGACGTCATGCAGGAATCAGCGCAGGCGGCCATGTCCTACGTGCGCTCGCGTGCGCACCGGCTGGGCCTGACCCGCGACTTCTACCGCAATCTCGATTTGCACGTGCACGTGCCCGAAGGCGCCATTCCCAAGGACGGCCCCTCGGCGGGCATCACCATTGCTACTGCGATTTCGAGCGCGCTCAGCAAGATTCCTGTGCGCCGCGACCTCGCCATGACCGGCGAGATCACGCTGCGCGGCAAGGTGCTGCCCATCGGCGGCCTGAAAGAAAAGCTGCTGGCCGCGCATCGCGCCGGATTGTTTGAAGTGATCCTGCCCAAGGACAACGAAAAGGATCTGGCCGAGGTCCCGGAAAACCTGCGCACCGCCATGAAGCTGCATTTCGTGGATACCATGGACCAGGTGCTGCAGATCGCACTGGAATCGCCTCTGCCCGCAAGCGAGCCGGATGCCCAGCCGATCGCACCGCCGCTGACCACCGTTGCCACAGATGCTCCCACGGCGCATCAGTAACCGAATCGTAGAGACGTAGCTTGCTACGTCTCTGCCGACGGCGCTGCAAACCATCGTTTCGAGGCGCCGCCGACAGAGACGTTGCAAGCAACGTCTCTGCGACGGCCACGCTTTCCGGCGGAACTCCCTCCATCGCACTACTTCTTGACACTTGAAACGCTCAGCGGAAAAGAGCCGATGAGATACTTGCCTTGATCGCTGTCAATCGCTTCGAGCTCCAACAACTCCACGGCCCGCGACATAATCAGCCGTGTGCGGTAGTAATAAACTTTGTCCGCCTCCGCCGTGAAATGCGCTAGTTCCACGCGCTGCGCCACCAGAGACGACTGCAACGTGACGCACACATGATGCTCTCCCGGCTCGACGGAAACCGAGAAATAGGAGTTGCCATGGTTCGCGCCTACCCATGCGCCGTCGAATCGCGAGTTTCACCGTTGGATATCCTAAGGTTCGGCCGGTACCGGCATCCTGCAGGAAGTAAACCCGCGCCTTGCCCGGGTCCGGAGGCGTCAGCGTGTGTTGGGTTTCCTCGAGCTTCACTTTGAAGCTGACGTTCGGGGGCCCGCAGGCCGCCGGAGGAGTGGGCGGCGCGACCTGGGCAAATGTGGAGGCCGCAAATAGCAACGTGACGAGGGCGATTTTCATGACTTCCCTTCTTTCTTCCTTCTCTACCCTTTTTGCTTCTCTACCTTTTTCTTCTCGGCTTGCTTCCTTAATTCCTTCCTCTTTCCCTTTGGATGCCGGGGCGGAACGTCCCGTCATCTCTTTTCTGCTCCAGTTGAGCCCGTTGAACCCGGAGATTGAGGACTGAACCAAGTTAGTCCAGCCCGTGCTTGCCAATTACTCCTCGGTCATTGCAAACTTGAGCATGAGGATTCTGTCACGCTTTCTGGCGGCGGCCACCGATGCCGCGCGCTTCCCGGCTCTGGGCCTGCCGGAGATCGCCTTCCTGGGCCGCTCCAACGTCGGTAAATCCAGCGTGATCAATTCCCTGGTCGGCGCCAAGCTGGCCCGCACCAGTTCCACTCCCGGCCGCACTCGCAGCATCAATTTCTTCGAAATCCGCTGGCCGGGGAAGCCGCGCCCGGAGCTGATTTTCGCCGACCTCCCGGGCTACGGCTACGCCAAGATTTCGCGTGAGATTTCCCAGGAATGGCCAAAGTTCATCGAGCCTTATCTCAACGACCGGGCCACTCTGGCGCTGTGCGTGGTGCTGGTGGATGCCAACGTTCCGCCGCAGCAGAGTGACCGGCAACTGCTGGAGTTTCTTTCCGCCACGGGCCGCGAGGTCCTGCTGGTCGCCACCAAGAGCGACCGGCTCTCGAACAATCAGGTGAACAACGTGCTGCGAACTTTCGCCCAGGAGTATCCATCGGCCCGCCTGATCCCCTTCTCGGCCAAAACCGGCGCCGGGCGCGAAGAACTGTGGAAGCTGATCCGCCAGGCGGCCGAACAAGCGCAAGCCGCCGGAGCTTCTTCGGGCACACTCTGATCTGCAAAGAGGTCCGTGACTTCCCCATCTGTTTTTGCGCAGCGGCACGAATTCCATTGGATTCGCTATGAACAGAATATGGCTCTCTTTCTGATTACAGGCATTGGCGGCTTCATCGGATCCTCTCTGGCCCGGGCATTGCTGGCCCGCGGCGAACAAGTGCGCGGCGTGGATAATTTTTCCACCGGCAAGCGGGAGAACCTGGCCGAAATTGCCGCCCACATTGATCTCCGCGAGGCCGACATCCTCGATCTCGACGCCATGCACAAGGCCTGCGCAGGTGTGGATTATGTCCTGCACGAGGCGGCCATTCCTTCGGTGCCGAAGTCCGTTCTCGATCCCCTGGGAAGCAACCGCGCCAACGTGGACGGCACAGTCAACCTGCTGGTCGCGGCCCGCGACGCCAAGGTCAAGCGCGTGGTCTATGCCGCCTCGTCTTCGGCCTACGGAGACACGCCCACGCTGCCCAAACACGAGGCCATGAAGCCCGATCCGATTTCACCCTATGCCGTCGCCAAGCTGGCCGGCGAGCATTACATGACTTCGTTCTACCGCTGCTATCAGCTCGAAACCGTGTCCCTGCGTTACTTCAACGTGTTCGGGCCGAGGCAGGATCCGTCTTCGCCCTACTCGGGAGTGATGGCCAAGTTCATCACGGCCATGCTGCGCGGCGAGCAGCCCACAGTTTTCGGCGACGGCGAACAGAGCCGCGACTTCACCTACATTGACAACGCGGTCGAGGCCAATCTCCTAGCCTGCACGGCCCCGGCAGCGCGGGCGGCGGGACAGGTTTTCAACGTGGCCACCGGCCGCAGAATCACACTCAACGAAACCTTCCGCGCACTGCAAGGGCTCACCGGATACTCCGTACAACCCAAGTACGCCCCGGAGCGCGGCGGCGACATCAAGCACTCCCTCGCCGACATTTCCAAAGCAGCAGCCAGCCTCGGCTACAAACCCAGCGTGGACTTCGAAGAAGGCTTGCGCCGCACCGTGGAGTGGTACCGCGGGAACTGAATACGTCCCCTTGGGCCGCCTGGACCCAGTTGTGATTGGAAAACCCTGATCTCTGTGTACCCGATGGTATGAGGGCCCGATCGGCCCGAATCGGGCCCGGGCACCCACCGCGGGGGCCAGATGGAGCGAGCCGAGGCTGCGGTTGTCGCCGTATATCCATACTCTGAAGTAGTCCGATGGGTTAGGCCAGGAAGCTACTTCCTTCTGCCAGTACCGTCTTCCCTCGCGCCGTTGTAAATTGCCCGCGCCCTGCTTTGGCGGGGGTGTGACTTCATGGGTTCTTGAAGTCAAGAAGGAAATTCCCAATGAAACCTCGCTTATCCTTTCTCATCGCTGTGTTTGTCGCCACCGGAGCCCTCGCTCTGGGACAGGATTCACCCGGGGCCAAAGCTGCCCCCGATGCGGCGACTCCAGCCTTTGCCACGGTCGTAACCGGCACCGGCACGCCGAACCACATCGCAAAATGGCTAAGCAAGGACACGATCGGGAACACCGGTATCTTTGAAAACGGTGCGGGTAACGTAGGGATCGGCACAACCACGCCTGCCGCCAAGTTCGATCTGAATGGAGCCGGCGTCGTCCGTGACACCCTCTCATTGTTCCCGCCGGGTACCCATCCCGCGCTTTCTGTTTCCGGGACCGTTTTTTCGATCGGTAGTACCGGCCTGGTGACGTTTGCGGCAGGGCAGATCTTCCCGGGAACTGGCAGCGTCAGCGCCGTGAACAGCGGGTTGGGATTGACCGGAGGCCCGATCACCACAACCGGAACGCTAAGCATCAATACCTCGGTGGTTCCGTTGTTGTCGTCTCCCAACGTCTTCACGGCCAATCAGTCGATCATCGGCGATTTAGCCGTCCATGGTGTTTTCGGGTGGGGAGTGACCCTGGATGGATCGGTTGCAAGAACAATGGGCAGCGGGGACAACCCTAACAGTGGCGAGGCCGGAAACTCGCTGACCGTCACGGGCGGCGGCGCAGCAGTTGGCGCTACCGATGCGGCAGGCGGAGACCTGATCCTTGCGGGAGGGAATGGCACCGGCGCCGGCGGCAGCGGTGCTGTGCGGATTCAGGCGGCGGCAGCTGGCTCGTCCGGCACCACCGCTGACACTTTGGTGGACCGGCATGTCATCGCGCCGAAGTCAGCGCCTATGGGCGGACAACTCGGATCCGCGCAAATATTGCTCGTCAACCCCGCAAACGGCGACGCCGCAGGCGTGACCGTGCGTTTTACCATTCGCGCGAACGACGGCGGTTCCAACTATGGGACGGCTATGGGTAGCTGTTTGATGGTGGAAGCCGTCCGTTCCGACGGCTCACAATTAATGGTCCAATACCTTTTCGGTTCAGATAGCGCGGACCTCTCTAGCCTAGTGAACCCTTACTGTTTTTTGGTCCTCAGTGGGAACGAAATTGGGATCGGGATAGGCGATGGCTTGACTTTCGTGCCGACAACTCACGACATCTACTTCGAAATTGACAACGTCTCCGGATCGCCTCTAATCACCCTGGCTCCGCTGGTGAAAACTCCATCGGCCTACGTCCAAGCAGAGCCTGGTCAGAGGGTAGATGCCCTCCATCCAAAACTTACGATACAAAGGAACCGCTGAGCTTTACAGCAGCCCGACAAAGCGCTGCCCGGCCGTGACTGTTGCCATCGGGCCATTACACTGGGAACCCGATGAGCGCCCGATCACCGCCCGGCGTCCACGGAACCTCAAAACATCTGAAGCCGGAGCCCCTCATTACGTTGGTTATCTACGGCCTTACTCGCCACATGGCTAGAGTGAAGCCATGACACTCTCCTCGATGGTGGTCTCGCGCGACTGGCAAGAAGTCAGTGTTCTGGAATGCATCCTCGGCGGTCTTCACATGGACGTATCCGTCGAACAAGAGCCGCAGCGGGCTCTGGCCCGCCTCAGCAAATCGAAAGTGGACGCGCTCATCGTGGATTGCGATCTCCACGGCAGCACGCAATTTCTGCACGACCTTCAATGCGGGAACAAGCGGACGGCCACCGTTCCCCTGGTCATCATGGGCGGGCCGCAGACCCAGCGCAGCGTGAATGAGACCGGCGCCCTGTTCGCCTTCGAGAAGCCGATTTCCGTAGAACAGGCGGTGCGCACGCTCTCCGCGGCGCGCAACATGATTCTCGACGGACGGCTGCGCTACCATCGTGCCGGTCTGGACGTCCCGGTGCTGATTGAAGGCAAAGGACAGCCGAAGAAGAATGCGTTCCTGGTCAACCTGAGCCAGGGCGGAATGCAGCTTCACAGCGACGTTGCCGTCGAGGCCGAGAGGCCCATGTCGGTCTCGTTCGCCTTGCCGGGCGCCAAGCGCACCTTGAGGGCGCAGGCAGAGATCGCCTGGCAGGACCAGCGCGGAAACCTGGGTCTCCGCTTCGTCAAGATCGCTCCCATCCAGCAGCGCAGACTGCAGCTCTGGCTGGCCCAGCAGTATTTCGCGGATTAGAAGCAGGGGTCAGGGGTCAGGGGTCAGGGGTCAGAGGTCAGGGATCAGACCGGTCCTCAGCGGAAGCGGGCTACATCAGGTTCTTTTTCCTCTTGCAGATCATAGCCGGCCAGGCGGGCCAGCCTGGTGCCGGGACTGGCGCCTCCGAACAGCTTGAAGAATCCCCAATACAGGGCAGTGACGCAAATGGCGGCGCCCGCCGCCATGGCCGCCGGCCATTTCGGAAGTTCGCGGGTCACGGCCAGAAACACCAGCGCAAACAGGAACAGCGACGCCACCACGGCGAGCGCGTTGACCGTCCACGCCAGGCCGCGGCTGGAAAGCGGCTGCGACAGCCAGTCCAGTTCCGCCGGTTCATGAGGCAAACTGGCGGGGGCTTCGTGAATGCGCAACTCCTCCGCCGGCTCGGGCCGCGTGGGCAATTCGATCACCTTGCGCGGCGCGGTCGAAATCATCAGGCCGTCTTCCATCGCCTGCGGAAGCGGCGCCGTCACCAGCGACTCGCCAAACATGCTTCGGTCGCTCTCGGAGTGCAGAGGAATGCCCTCCAGCAAATTCCCCAGGATCCACTCGTCAATCTGCCGCGCCATGCGCGGAGAAAGATCGAGAAAACGGATGCCGCACTGCCCGGAGAAAGTCGCCCACGTCACTTCGCCGCGGGTTTCCACGCGCAGCCGCGGATAGCGCAACTCGAAGCGCACGCGAAACTGCTGCCGCGGCCGCACCGCGGCCACTACCTGCACCGCGATGCCTTCATGAGTGAGATTGCGAATGATGCCGCCATTCGCCTGGTCGAGGGTGACGTAGGTCAGGGTCCGGAGTTCGTGTCTGTGACGAGCTCGGGCTTGTCGCGCGGGGGAGGTTCCAACGTCCATACACGCTCTGGCTGCAAAAGGGCGGGCCACGCCCTTCTCCACTGAATGTTAGCCCGGAGTGCTAGTGATGACTCAGTAACTGTGCTGGTTCGCAGCGAAACGTTCACTTAAGAAACGATCAGCAGCGACTCGATCAACGGCGAGTTGCTGCGCGGTGGAAAAAGCCTGGGGACTTACCAAAGTACATGCCCAAAGGGTCATCCCCCGGTAATTGAAACTCACTGCGAAGCCCGATAACTTAAAAGTGAACAGAGTACTTACTGGTGAACACGCCCACCAAGCCAGACACGGACGGGAAAGATCTCTTTTCGGGGGTCAGTGTACCCGCCTGGCCGCGCGAGCCCGTTGAGATTCCTGACGCCGGAACTGAAGATCGCATAAAGATAGACCTCATAAAAACCGATCATTCGCAGCTCGACGCGCAGTACCTCGAAGCCGTGCATGATCCAATGGCGGAAGCTCCCTCTTCGCGTGACGCCCTGCAGGCGTTGCTGGCGTTTTCCGTGCTGCATGAGCAGGTGCGCCGCAGAAAAGTTCTGGCCGCCAGCAAGAACAGTTTCGACGCAGCGGTCCCATCCTCGGAATTCGATGCCGGCGAGCTGTTCGTTCTGGACGAAGTGCTGCAGTTGGTGGCCGAGCGCGCCGTGGCCATTACCGGCGCCGACGGCCTCGCCATCGCGCTGGCCGAAAATGACGAAATCGTGCTGCGGGCGTCGGCGGGCACCGTGCGGCCCGACGTGGGCCAGCGCATTGACCGCGACTCGGCCTTCTCCGGAGCCTGCTTTCGATCCGCACAGATCATCAACTGCGACGATACCGAAACCGACCCGCGGGTGAACCTGCAGGCCTGCCGCCGTTTAGGCGCGCGCTCCATGGTGGCCGTGCCGCTGTGCGGACGGCGCCGCGTCATCGGAGTGCTGGAAGCATTTTCCACCTGGCCCTTCGCCTTCAACGACAGCGACATGCAGAATCTGAGCCTGTTGGCCGAGTTGGTGGTAGGCGCACTGCGCCCGGAAGACGAAGACCGCTTCGCCGCGTCGGCACAGGTTGCAGCGACAAAGCTGGAAGCGGCTCCGCCTGCACCCGCTCCCGTGCCCGCGCCGATCGTCCCGAAGGCAGTCGCCCCTCCGGCAATCGTGCCTCCGCCGTCAATCCGCACCGAACCGGCGGTTGCGACTCTGGAAACAGCATCCGAGGAAGACGATACTTCCGCAGTCGCGGCATCGATTCTCACCGAGCCCGCGGCCGTGCTCGATCAAGCGCCTGAAATCGAAACCCCTTTCTCCGCCGCGCCTGCGCACGCAGTCGCAGAAGAGGAAGCGGAGACTGAGACCGAGCGCCGTGGGCCCGGCATGCTGCTTTTGCTGGTCTGTATCGTCATCATCGCTGCATTCGCCGGAGGAATGTGGTGGAAGCTGAAGACGGCGCAATTGGGCAGCGCGATGGTGCGAACGGAAAGCATCTCGTCAAAGCCTGCCTCATCCAACACACCGGCAATCAATTCCAACGGGAACACAGCGTCGCAGCCGGGTGCGAATCCGGCGTCCGACGCCACCGACGACACGATGCAGCCGGCCAGTTCGCCGGCCACCGCGCAGGAACTGTCGAAATTCCCGCGCATCACCGGCATCCGCCACTGGTCCTCGGCCGATTCGAGCACAGTCGTGTTTGATCTCGAAGATCAGGTGCAATATGAGGCGCACCGCCTGGCCGGCCCCGAGCGCATCTACTTCGATCTGCATGACACACAGCTCGCTTCCGACCTTGTGGGCAAGCCGATTGACATCGGCGACACGCTGCTGGGCCGCGTCCGCGTAGCGCAGCCTGTGACCGGCATGACGCGCGTCGTGTTGGAGACTAAAGGCAATTCCAATTTTTCCGTGAGCCTGGAGCCGAATCCTTATCGCCTGGTGGTCGAGGTGCGCAAGATCGGAGCCTCGCCCAAGGAAGTAGTCAACCTGTTCCCCAACGCCCCGCCAACCGCGGCCAACAGACTCGCGATTGTGATTCCGCCGCCCACGCAGCAGGATCTGCAACTGCGGGCGCGGATGCCCAAGCTGCGCATCGCGGTGGACGCCGGACACGGCGGCTGGGACCTCGGCACGGTGGGACGGCGCGGGTTGCTGGAAAAAGATCTGGTGCTTGAAATCGCGCAGCGCCTGGGCAAGCTGCTCGAAACCCGCCTGGGCGCGGACGTGATCCTCACCCGCAACGACGACAACTACATCCCGCTCGACGAACGCGCCGAGAAGGCCAACCAGGCACAGGCCGATCTGTTCATCTCCGTGCACGCCAACTACAGCGACCTGCCTTCAGCGCGCGGCGTGGAGACCTACTACACGAGCACGTTCTCGGCGCCCAACGCGAAAGATGCCGACGCGCACGCCGGCAACCCGAAGACTCCGGTCACAAATTCTCAGGTCACACCGTCGCTGACGCCCGCCGACTTGCACGAGCGCATCGAACAGTCGCGGCGGCTGGCGGCCAGCGTACAGCGGTCTTTGTATGGCACGCTGTCGGTGCAAAATCCGGGCTTGCGCGACCGCGGCATCAAAGAAGCCGGCTTCGTGGTCCTGACCGAGAGCGCCATGCCGGGAATTCTGGCGGAAGTTTCGTTCGTCTCCAGTCCCACCGACGAGCAAAAGCTCCGCAGCGACGGCTACCGCGAGCAAATCGCCGAGGCGCTGTACAAAGGCATCGCGCGGTATGCGGCCAGTTCGCGCGGTGTGAAGGTCGCCAGCGCCGGGAAGTAAGTACCGAGTGTCTGTGGCTTCTGAAGTCCTTACTGGAATGGGTTCACGATACGAACCCCGTCGATCTCACGCGCCCCTTGCATGTCCTCCGAAAAAAGCACGGTGCATCCTGCCTGTTTGGCTGCGCGTAGGATCAGGGCATCCCAGAAGGAGAAACCGTGAAGACGGTGCAGGTCTATCGCCGCCAGAATATCCACAACTTCGGGAGCGGCCACGTCGAACTCGGCCAGCAGTTCGACCTTGCGACGGGCGATGCGGGCATCTAGCTGCAGCTTCCGCGTGACCGTGACGAAATACTCCTGGAGCACCTGCAAGGATACAACTCCGGTCCGCGCGCGCCGGTGCTCCGTGACGAGGTCCAGGGACTTTCGTTGCTTCGCGGGAGCGGCCTTGTCGTCCGCGTAAACGAGCACGTTCGTGTCGAAGAAACTACGAGCGGGCATTATCTTGTCGAGAATGAATCTCTTCGCGGTTGAAGCGCCAGCCGCGGGAGTGCCCCTGACCCGAGAGCCGCTTAAACTCTTCGATGCTGCGCTCGGGATCGTCTCCGCCAGCCACTGTTTGCAGGTAATCGCGGATCAACTGATTGAGGCTTTTGCCGAGGGCCTCCGCCTTTTTCCGGGCGCGAGATACGAGCTGCTCGTCTATGGAGAGAGTGACATTCACTTACACAGTATACGTGGACACGTATTATGTGTCAACTGCTCGGGGTTGGGCTGCCACAGGGCAAACGAACTCGAGAGCTCTCGCCGCATGCTTCAACCTGCCCACCCTCAAACCGCGACTCGCCTCGGGATCACAGGCGGGCTGAGTTGTCGCAAGAGTCGGTGCCGTCCCCGGGGCTCGGTTCCCTTTTTGTTTCGCTTACCCCTTCCCGGCACTGCGTTGTCATCTAGAGCCTTCGTTGGGCAAAAGGCGCGCACTTACGTCCGGGGCTATTGTATGTCGCCCCTACGGCGCTGAGGGTGGGTGGTGCTAGCTACCGGTCTGCGCCCGGTGGACAGCCGAGGGCGGCTGTCCCCACATAAGCCAAAATGCTTTCCCATATGGACCCAGCGTCAGTTCCCTGCCGGCACGCCGCCGTACTTCTGCAGCCACTTCAATTCTTCGCGGACTTTGATTTTGCCGTGCCAGGGATTCTTGGCGAGCGAGTGGCCTTCGCCGGGGAAGATCAGGAGCTTGTTGGGAATGCCGAGCGAGTAGAGCGCGTGCTCGAGCAGATATTGTTCGAGCGTGGCCACGCGGACGTCGTCGGCGCCGGCGACAATGTGCGTGGGCGTGCGGACCTTGTCTACTTGAAAGATGGCAGCTTCGTCGTGATAGCGCTGCGCGGCTTCCCAGGGACGTCCGCCGAGAAAGTAGGCGTCGTCGTAGGTGGTGTCGTCGTTGCCCCAGTTGGCGAGGTGCTCGACCGCGCCGGCGCCGGTGACGGCGGCCTTGAAGCGCGTGGTCTGGGTGATGAGCCAGTTGGTCATGTATCCGCCGTAGCTGTAGCCGCCGATGGTGAGGTGGCCGGGATCGGCGATGCCGTCTTTCACCAGCGCGTCCACGCCTTCGAGAATGTCCTTGCCGGGGCGCGAGACCATCTGCGGCACGATCTGCATGAGGAACTTGTCGCCGTATCCGGTTGAGCCGCGATAGTTGGGCTCGAAGACCAGCCAGCCGTTGGTGGCGGCGAGCGCGGCCCACTGGTACCAGTCGGCCTCGAAGTGATTGCCGTCGGCGTCGTTGGGGCCGCCGTGAATGAACGTGAACATGGGCAGGTGCTTGGCTTCAAATTTGCCCGGAGGATAGATCAGCATGCCTTCGATGCTTGTGCCGTCGTCGGCTTTCCACAGATAGGGCTTGCCCTGGGGAAGATCGCGCTGGGTGAAAAGCTGGTTGAACGAAGTGATGGGGCGGGCTTGATCAAGCGTTCGAGCGCTGTCGGCGAGATAGACTTCCTCGGGCTTTTCGAGCAACGAGTAGATGAAAGCGATGCGCGGGGAGCGAGTTGCGGCTGAGATCGCCGCGTAGGTTCCGTTCCAGTGACCGACGGCTCGGAGGGAATCGGAGGCTTTGCCGACCGAGTACATCTCGACTTCGGTGCCGAGACGCGCGGAAGTCAGAACGTTGTCGCCGGCGACGGCGTAGTGCTCGACGTTGCCAACGAAATCCTGGCTCCATTGTTCGATCGCGCCCGATTCGGCGTCTACCCAGTAGAGATGCGGCTGCAGGTCGCGGTAAGGGCCGCTTACTGCTCCGCCTTCCACGCTGAAGAAGATGTGGCGGCTGTCGTTGGCCCAGTGCGGGTGGATCTCCGTGGCTTGGTTGTTGGTGACGCGGCGGGGCTCGACTGACTTTGCTTCAACGCTGGGATTGTCGTGACTGCCGGCAGTGGCGGGCAGAGTCCGGGCATTCCCTGAGCACGGCCGGGCTGCGCCCGGCGGACAGCCGAGGGCGGCTGTCCCCACACTTAAATCAACGGTATAGATTTCCACGTCTTCGTATTTTTCCTGACGCTGGTTGATGGCGTTGGTGAGGAAGGCGAGTTTGCGGCCGTCGGGTGAGGCGATCAGCGTGTCAATGCGAAGAGGCGTGGTGGCGAGCGGCTGAGCGCCGGGGGTGGTGACGTCTTCTTTGTCGGAATCACTTTCGGCTTTCGCGGGCGCGGCGGCGTGGTGCGCGAGGGCGGTAGCCAGGTTGAGCGCGAAGATCGTGTCGCCGCGCTCGGAGGTGCGGTATTGCACCACGTCTTTCCAGTCTTTCTTGTAGTCGTCCTTCTGGGTCTTGGTCCAGGGCTGGCGGGTGGCGAAATAGATTGTCCCGGAGTCGGCGGACCAGTCGAATGCGTGGACTTCTTCTTCTCCCTGCGTCACGGCGAAGGCTTCGCCGCCGCTGGGAGAGATCAGATAGATCTGGGCAGGCGGCTCGTCTTTTTGGTCGGCAGCGGCGTCGGAATCGGAATCGCCGGATTTTTCCGTGGACGATTTGCGGCCGGAGAGGAAGGCGATCCAGCGGCCGTCGGGCGACCACTTGGGTTCGGAGTCGTGGCCCGATTGCGTCAACTGAATCAGGGAGCTACCCTTGGCGTCGTCGCGGTAGAGCCACAGGTCGTCGCGGAAGATTTGCTGGTCCCAGTCGGCGCGTTCGGCGACGATGACGACGAAATTGCCGTCGGGCGAAATCTCGAGCGCCGGGTAGCCGACGGAGTTGAAAAACTCGTCGAAGGTCAGCTTGGGTTTCGATTCGGTTTGAGCCAGAGCGAAGGTCGAGCTCACGACCAGCACGGCTACGAAGGCAATTCTGCGAATTCTCTTTTCCTTTGTTCTCGGTAGCAGGATTCTCATAAGGGAAACAGGTTTATACAACGCGGGATTCATGCGAAGCAAGTTCGCGATCCGGGAACGTGGAAGACTGACGCCACAAGATCCACAGCAGCGCGGCGAAAGCCGGGACCGAAAGCTGGAGGTGAGTCCAGCGGGAGAGCGGGCCGATCAGTGGTAGAACGAAGGCCAGATAGACCAACAAACGGACAGCCGCGACGGAGAAGGCGTGCTGCGTGGTCTGCCGCGCCGTGCTAGAAAACGTCCAGTCCACCAGAAGCAGCAGCGCGGGGGCGAGAACCACCAGGTCGTAGACAAAAAGATGCGGGTTGACCAGCACGGCCGTGAGCGAGAGCGCGGAGAAACGCAGGGCCAGCGGGGATGCAGATCTCCAGACCACCGCCGCCATTGCGACCGCGACGAGAGAACCCAGAACGTAGAGTGCGAAAGCAAGCTCCGGCCACGGAATCAGCAGCGACCAGAAAGCGCGCAGGGAGTGCATTTGGATCGGGGCGAGGCTGAGTTCGGCGGCGCCGAGCCAGCGCGACAGGTGCCACAGCGTGTCGAAGTAGGCGCGCATCACGGCGGAGCCGAAATAAATCCAGGCGAATGCGAGTTGCGCGCCGGCTGAGAGGGCGAGGCCGGCGAAGACTTGCCAGGCGCGAGCCAGCAACAGCACCAGGGGAATCGCCACCAGAAACTGCGGCTTGAAGACCAAGACCCCGAGGGCAATTCCGGCGAGCCAGCCGCGCTCGGCGCGCAGCGCAAGATAGGCGGCGGCGAAGCAGGCCAGCAGCGCCACGGAAATCTGCCCGCGCAGAAAGCAATGGAAGAGCGCAGGAAAGGCGAAGGCGGAGATGGCGACCATTCCGGAATACGGGTGGAGAGCCGGACACGACTTCCAGATCAGGCAGACACAGGTGAGCCATCCGAGCAGGCTGACGGTCGCCCAGATCCATGCTGCGGCCGCGAAGGAGAATCGCGACAAAGGGACAAAGAAGAGTGCGACTTGCGGCCCGTAAAGATAGGGCAGAACCAAGCGAAGAGGTGCGCCCCTCTCATGGTCTTCCTTCGTATGTATCGGCGTCTGATGAAGCATCTGTTGGATCTCCGCCGCCGCCGCTTGCTGGTCGTAGAGTTGGCTGGCGCGGCGGGTGGCGATCATGCGGGCAGAAAAGTAGAAAGGCAGGAAATCCTGAAATTTGGTGTTGCCGGCACGGTCCACCAGTCCGGGCGTGGCGAGGTCGGCGGCGCAGACTCCCCCCAGGCACAGGGCCAGCAGCACGGCCTGCATGCGGAGGCGGCGCGGCGTGAGCCAGGCTGCAGAGGAGGCAAGCCAAGCTGGCGTTTCGGCGAGTGCGGGCGGGGTCACGGGACGCTTCACGGCACAGGCTCGGCGTTCTTGAGGGCGTCGTCGAGCGTCTGGGGCGTCGGCTCGGGACGGGGCGCGCTCGTGACCAGGCGCCAGCCGTCGTCGTAGACGCGAAAGCCCACGCTGGAGCGGTAATGCACGTCGCCCGAGTAAAGGGCGGCCCCAATTTCGTTCAGCGAAACCCATTTCCAGGTGAACTCAACCTCGGCCACATTCCCCTGGCGGCTGACGCCGGTCACGCCAATCAGTTCCCTTCTGGCCACAGGAATGGTGAAGGTGGACTGCTCGGCTTGATCCGCCGGAATAGCAGCGCGCACGGTATCCACGCCTGAAGGCGTCAACTGAACGTCCCAGCACGGGGGAGGACCGAGGCCCTGCGAGCAAAAGGCATTGGCGGCGGAGATCCAGCCGTGATGCTGCAGCACCAGATATTCGGGGGAGACAAAGTCCTTGTTGGAGACGACTCCGGTTTGCACGACGTATTGCTGCTGCGCTTTGAAGGAGGCGGAAGCGGCGATCAGGTCGGCGGCGAGGCGGCGCGTGAGATAGTCACGCGGAGAACAGGCGGAGAGAAACAGCAGAGGTCCCGCGAGACAAAGAATCAATTTCTTCCGCATGAGATCAGAGCCACGAACAAAACCGGACAGCCGAGGCGGCTGTCACCACATTATTCAACTGGCTGTCCCCACATTATTCAACTTATTAACGACCTGTGATTGTAAATAAACGCGAGCGCGGAGTCGCTGAATTATTGTGCGGCAGGAAAGGATGGGAGGCGATCTGGCCGTCGAATTGAGCGGCCCAGCGGCCGGGGATCGGGCAGGCGCAAGCGGGGCAGCGGCCATCGGGAGTAAGGCGGTAATCCTCGATGAAGTATCCGTGGCGGCTGATTACGGTCTCTCCGCACTGCGGGCAGCGCGTGTCTTCCAGGCGGCCGATGCGGCCGGGCAAATTGCCCGCGTAAATGTAGCGCAGGCCGGCCTGGCGGCCGATTTCGGCGGCGCGCAGCAGATCTTCCGGGCTGGTGTCGCGGTGGTCGTCGCCCTGCATTTTGTAGTCGGCGTGGAAGGCAGTTACGTGCCAGGGAATGTCGGGTGAAATTCCGGCCACAAATTCGGTGAGGCGGCGCAGTTCGTCAGGGGAGTCGTTGAAACCCGGGATGAGCAGCGTGACGATCTCGAGCCACAGCCCCATCTGGTGAATGCGGCGGATGCTGTCGAGAATGGGGCCGATGCGCCCGCCGAGTTCGTGGTAGTGGCGGTCGTCGAAACTCTTGAGGTCAACCTTGTAGAGATCGAGCCAAGGGCCGAGATATTCGAGAACTTGCGGCGTGGCATTGCCGTTGGAAACGAATCCAGTGAGCAGACCCGCGGCCCGGGCCTCCTTGAATATTGCGACGGCCCATTCGCTGGTGATCAGCGGCTCGTTGTAGGTGCTGACCAGAACTTTCGCGCCCTGGTTGAGCGCGTCGCGGACCAACTGTTGCGGCGAAACTTCAAGAGGCGGCGAGACGGCATGAGGATCGCGCAGCGCCTGCGACGTCACCCAGTTCTGACAATAGGCACAGTGCAGATCGCAGCCCAGCATACCGAAACTGTAAGCCAGCGCTCCGGGGTGGGCGTGGAAGAAGGGCTTTTTCTCGATGGGATCACACTGCCTGCCGGCGGTGTATCCCCAGGGGACGTAGAGCGTTCCACCGCGATTGAAGCGGACTTTGCAGACGCCGGGCTGGCCTTCGGGGATGGGACAGCAGTGGCCGCAAGAGAAACAGCGAACGCGATTGTTCTCGAGCTTCTGATAGAGCGAGACATCGGCCGCGCGGACTTTTTGGTCGAGCATGTCGCGGAGCGTGGGCACGGCGGGCCTCTGTGGATATTCTACGCGTGCGGAGAACCTCGAGGGTGGACAGCCGAGGCGGCTGTCACCACATGAGCAGGTTGAGGTCCCTCCCGCGGGAGATCCCTCGCCCCGCTGGTAAAAGCGCGGGCCTTCGGGATGACGCCTCCGAGAGGGTGTCTGGGCCGAGGGCCGAGGGCCGACGTCCGAGGGCCGAGGTCTGCTTCAGTGGCCGGCGGTTGGTTTGGTGGGGGCTTGATGCTGCTGCAGCCAGAGGTCGGCTTGCTGTTCGATGGCCGCGGCCTGGCTGCGGGTCATGGCCGAAGCGAGAACCGTCGCAAGATATTTGTTGCTTTCATTGCCACGAGCACGGGCCAGCACCGTCCAGAAATAGGCGCGGTTCACGTCCTTGGGAACGCCGCGTCCGCCCGAGTACAAAAAACCAAGCTTGGCTTGGGCGGCCAGGCTTCCATCTTCGGCGGCGCGGCTGAACCAGTGAAAGGCTTCCTTCTCGTCCCGCCGGATTCCGTTCTTAGGGTCGCCTTCAAAATAGCGAAGGCCCAAAGCATTCTCGGCGGCGGGGTCGCCGTTATCCGCCATCTGCTGGAGCTGCTCGACGGTCGCAGTCTCGATCGAGGGGCCGGAAGCGGTGTCCGGCTTGGGCGAAGACGCGAGCACAGTGGGCAAGTGGCCGTGGCCGCGAAGGTGAAGTTTGCTATAGGCCCAGGGAGCAACGTCGTGCTGGATCCACGGGGCAAGGCCATAGCCAAGGGCCAGGAAAATGGTAGCGGCAAGACAGGCAAGAAGGATCAGGTGCGAGAGCGGCAGGCTGATGCCGTGTCCCGGCTCCTCGGAATTGTCGTCTTCTTTGGGTTGGTCCGGCGACGCGAAGAGCACGCTGCCCGGAGTCGGCGCAAAGCGGTTCCTGGAGGATGAAGCGGAGACCGGGGGCAGATTCTCGAAGCGGGCGGCGCGGTTCAGGGCCGCGAGAACGGTTTCCGCCAGGCGCTGCAACAGGCGGTTGTCGGTAGCAGAAAACGAATCCGGTGCGCGGGAAAAAACTTCGATGATGCCGATGGATCTGTCTCCGATGCCAACGGGAGCGGCGAGAATGGAGCGAATGCCCAGAGCGCGGCAACTTTCGCGATCCACGCGGGGATCGAGTTCGGCGTCATCGCAGCGCAGCAGCATGCCGCTCTTCACGCATTCTCCGGAGAAACCGGATCCGATGTGCAAGCGCGCCCCCACCGGCGGAGCATCGGGCCCGGAGCTGGCGCGGCATTCCATGAACTCGGGATCGGCGGCCACCAGGGCGAGTGCCGCGCCCGAGGCGCGCAGCAGAGTCTGCGTGCGCATCGCGATCAGGCGCAGAGCTCCGGCCAGATCCGGGCCGAGGGCCTCCACTTCCCGCTGCACGGCGGTCGCGAAGGTGAGCGTGTCGGTGTAGCTGGGAGGCGCGGGAACGTGCTCGGCCGGCAAAGGCAAAACCCCGGCTTCCTGCGCTCCTGCCATGGCGTTGAGGAACAACCACTCGCGCAAAAGAAACAGCGGGGCCGGAGGCAATTCGGAAAAACGCAGGCCCGCGCGCCCGGAATCGCTGGTCCAGATGACCTGCCCCGTGGTGTAAATGTGCTCCGCGCTCCCGGCCAGATCCAGGCAAAGATTCACCTGGCGGTCGGCTTCGAGCGGGGCGTGACATTGGATAGAGACCCCGTCTTCGCTGAGATTGATGATCTCGTGCAACTCGAGCATCGCGCCTTCGGATCCCTCGGCAAAACTGGCATAGGCGGGCGTCTGGATTCTGTGCCGTACACGCCGGCGGCGGTTGGCTGAAGATGCAAAAGCCGAGGTCATAGCTGCTGTTGGGAACGGGTCCGAGGATTCCCGCAGTGTCCATATTAGCGCGGGAATGGACAAAAGTAAGCAGAGAAGAAAATCAAAAGGACGACAGATAGAGATGGCGCCGTGCCAGGGCGGGAAATCGCGGCGGCGGGGGCCTAGCTGTTCCGGCGCAAAGTCTGGGCCCGGTGCAGGCTGGAGAGCCGGGAAATGGCGGCGACCATCATGCTGGAGAGCAGTTGCATGGTGGCGACGTCGCGCTCATCAAAGGCCCCGGGAGACGAAGACAACACCTCGAAGATGCCGAGGTTGCGGCGGTAATAGCGCAAAGGCGAGACCAGGATGGAGCGGACGCCAAGGCGGCGGCAACTGGCCAAGTCCACGCGCGGATTTCGTTCGGCGTCGTGGCAGAGCATGACTTCGCCCGAACGGACGGCTTCGGCGGAGATGCCGGCGTCGGTCTGCAGGCGCACTCCCAGGTCGGGCGCGGTGCGGCCGGTGCGGGCGCGGCAAACGATTTCGTCGCCGGCGCGCAGCGCGATGGCCGCTCCGGTGGCGCCCGTCAAATGCTGAGCGCGTTCGGTGATGGCGCTGATGGCGGGCTCCAGATCGAGCTCGGCGGCATGAATCTCAAGCTCTTCGGTCATGGGCATGGCATATATCCCTGACGCCGGATGCGCGGCGTTGGCCACGCGCAACTGGCTGCGCATGGCCAGCGAGGGCGTGCGGGAGCGATCTTGTCCGCTCAGATCGGCAGTGATAGACGCGGGCTCGGGCACGCTGCGCAGCAGTCGCGAACCAGGCTGTCGAGTTCCGAGTCGGTGATCAGATGCGCAGTCTGCTGCTGCAGCAGCGATCCGCCCAGCACGCGCGACAGGCCCAGCAGGGAATGGCTGCCGCAGGCCAGACAATAAGGCCTGCTGTTGGAGCTGATCAGCTCACATTGCACACAGAAGGTTGCCGATTGCAGGGGAACGAAATGAACATCCTTAAAAGCAGGGCCGTACACAGTCTTGCCAAACATAATTGCGGATTCCTCATTTCGATCACGGTGGGATGAAGGTACAGAGAGATGGCGGCGGGTAAAAGTAACGGCAGGGGTTCCCCGTGTGGAAAACTAAGAAATGAGTCAGCGCCGGCGGGCGGGGGGATGTGCAGAATCTTGCAGCCGGTTCCCTCCAATTCCAAAAGCCTTGCAGGACACGCGTTTACGGCTGGTCTGATTCCTTGCAGTGGTATTGATTTCGGGGAGCGGCTGGGCTATGCTTAACCAACGTTCGCGGCGATTCCTGCCGCAACGATACTGGGGGAAACTATGCAATGGACAGCGCCCGCTTTTGAAGAAGTTTGCCTGAACTGCGAAATCAACTCCTACGCCAGCGCCAAGCTGTAAACGGAAACGCTCCTCCCTCACGGTTTTCTGTCGCGGGCTGGGCCACGCCTTGGGTCCGGTGCTGCGCTTCCCATGATGACCTGCGCAATGCGGTCGGCGGCGTGTCCATCCCAAAGGGGCACGCGACAGTAGTGGTTCGTCTCCGCGGTTGTTGAACCTTTCTGTTTTGAACCAGTCCCCATAATTTCCGCCGCAGCCAGACGCAGCCGCTGCAGATTCCTTCTCACCAACTGATTCGTCCCGTGCGTGATGGTGACAGGCCGTTCGGTGTTTTCACGCACGGTGAGACACGGAACACCGAGGAACGTAGTCTCCTCCTGAATCCCGCCGGAATCGGTGATGACCATCTTGGCCTCGCGCTGCAGCGCGAGGAACTCCAGATAAGGCAGCGGTTCCATCAGGCGTAGCCGCGGGTTTGAGTCGCCGGCGATGCCCAACTCTTCCAGGCGCTGGCGCGTGCGCGGGTGGATGGGAAAAATCACATGGAGCTTGGTGCTTAAATCGGTGAGCGCGGCCAGCAGGTCGCGAAGCCAGGGAAGATCGTCCACGTTCGAGGGGCGATGGAGCGTGACCAACGCATAGGGCTTCGGCACACCGGCGGGAAAATGCTCGACGGCGCGGGGGAGCAGGCGAACCAGCGTGTCAATCATGACGTTGCCGACGAAGTGGATGCGGGAAGGGTCAATGCCTTCGCGCAGCAGATTCTGGTCGCCGTCGGCGGACGGGGTGAAAAGCAAGTCGGAAATCTGATCGGTGAGCAGGCGGTTGATCTCTTCCGGCATGGTGCGGTCGCGCGATCGCAGCCCGGCTTCGACATGGCCCACGCGCACCCCGAGTTTCGAACAGACCAGCGCGGCGGCCACCGTGGAATTGACGTCGCCGTAAACGAGGACGAGGTCCGGCTGGCGCTCCAACAGCACCGGCTCGAAGGCGAGCATGATCGCCGCAGTCTGCTGCGCGTGAGTGCGGGCGCCAGAGGACGAGCCGACTTCCAGGTTGCAGTCGGGCGGGGGTATCTCCAACTGTTTGAAAAAAACTTCGGACATGGCGGCGTCGTAGTGCTGGCCGGTGTGGACGAGAGTCTGACGCAACCTGGTTTGGCAAGCGGTGGAGTGCGCCGCCAGCGCGCGCAGCACGGGCGCCGCCTTCATGAAATTGGGCCGCGCGCCGACGACGTGGAGGATGTGCATGGGCTTCGGCGGCTAAAGCCGCAGTTCTTTAGGACACCTTAGCGGCGCGGCTAAAAGCCGCGCCTTTCAAAACGTCCAAGGTGAAGGAAGATTGTATCCGTTTTGGGGAGACAGCCAGCGAGGCTATCCGGCCTGGGCGGCGATCAGCGAGCTATCCTGACCCGGCAGGGCGATGACCTGCGCCGAGTGAGCCAGGGTACGGTCCAGGGCGTCGGCGAGCACGGTGGGAAATACCGCAGTCAGCAGATTGACGTCAACCTGCAGATCGCGGGAAGAGTAGATGCGGCGCACCAGCAAGGTGCCGCGGCGCCGGTTGGCGGAACTCAGCAGGTCGAGCGAGAGGGTCCACTGGGCGGAGTTCTCGCCGACTCTGGCGACACCGGGCTTGGCCACACCAGGCTTACTCCAGCGGAACGAGAGTCCGCTGCGGCGCGCCGCCGAAAGCTCGCTGGCCGTGCCGGAGAAAGCGTCTGCTGGAAAAGTCTCGCCGGGCAGCAGTTCGAGTTTGAGTTCGAAGCTGTCGAAGTCGTTGCTCCCGAAGGCGGCCAGCAGAATCCGGCGGACCTGATCGTAGTCACGCGCGACTTTGAGTTCCTCGGTGGCGCGGCGGATGGCCAGATTGTTGACGAAGATCTGGGGCTGATCCAGGGTGCGGTGGGCGACGCGGGCCAACTCGCCGAATTCCAGGTAGCCGAGATGCTGCACGCCGATCCAGACGCCAATGCCCACCACGGCCAGCACCAGACCCAGCGAACTGCCGGTCGGCCACAACAGGAACAGGCTGAGCAGCGCGAAGACAGCCGAGACTCCGTACAGCAGAATCACCACCTGGCGGTGGGTCATGCCGTGCTGCAGAAGCTTGTGGTGAATATGCTCGCGGTCGGCGGTAAACACGGGGCGTCCGCTGATCAGGCGGCGCACGATGGACAGCGCCGTCTCCAGAATCGGCAGGCCGAAAGAAACCACCGGAATGGCGACGGCGACGATGGTCGGGGCCTTTTGCGCGCCCTGCAGGGCGAGAGCGCTCAACAGGAACCCGATGAAGAGGCTGCCGGAGTCGCCCAAAAAGATGGTGGCGGGATTGAAGTTGAAGCGGAGGAAGCCGATGATGGCGCCGGCGAGCGCGATGGTCATCACCGTGACCAGCGTCGGCCCGTTCAGCAATGCCACCACGAACGCGACCAGGGTCGAGAACAGGGCTGATCCCGCCGCCAGGCCGTCAAGGCCGTCAATCAGATTGAAGGCGTTGGTGATGGCCAGAACCCAGAGAATGGTACAGGGAAGTCCAATGAACCAGGGCAGTTGATGGTCGCCGAACAGGACGGGGATGTTGACGATCCGCAAGCCCCCCATGAAGAGCAGGGTTGCGGCAATGCCCTGCACCGTGAACTTGAAGTACGGACCCACCCCGCGGATGTCGTCGTAAACGCCGAGCAGAAATACCAAGGAGGCGGGGCCCAGTATGGTGAACACCGTCCTCAGGGCAAGGCTCGAGTGGGGGCGGGGACTGCGCCCTAACCAAAGCTCGGCAACGGCCATACAAGCGACAAAGGAAACAAAAATAGCGACGCCGCCCAGGCGCGGCAACGGGCTGGAATGGAGGTGGCGCTCCTGCGTCGGCACCGCGACCCAGCCGTGAGCGGTGGCGAAGTCGCGCACGGACCGTGTCAGCACGAACGACGACAGCAGCGACAGCAAAAAGATCGTCAGGAAAATGACGGTCAACGATGCGACCTCATTGAGTTCGAGCTACGCCCAGGCATGCAACTCCCGGCGCCTCACAGAAAGTATGCAACGACGAGCGGCGGTTGATAGTTAGTGAAAAGATTCCTGTTGTTTGTCGAGGGTTTTCTCATTTTAGCAGCAGGACCAAGGCAGTTTCAATCTCCGGGCGGGAAAAAGCTGTGGAAAACTCGGCACAACCGTGCAAATCGCGGAAGCGGAAGATAGGTGGCTGTGCTAAACTTCTTGTCAAATTCTCTTTCTTCACGTCAGGGGTTTTCTAATGGAGTCGGGCACACCGAGTCTGACCCGCCGCTGCTTTTCCTTGTTCCGTTTGCTGGCTGGGTTGCTGGTCCTTGCGGGCGTGGTCACTGCTCAGCAGCCGGGACAAAGCGCTGCACCGCAAGAGCTTCCCGCGGCGCAACCTGCTTCGGCGCAGCCAGCGTCTCAGGCCGCCATCAGCGCAACTACCCCGTCCGTCCCATCGGCAAAGACGCAGGCCCCCGCCAATGACGCGGGCACGGACTCTACGGTGAAGCTGGGGCCGGGAGACCTGATCGAAGTCAACGTCTACAACGTTCCCGAGCTGGCCACCAAGGCGCGCGTGGCCAATTCCGGCGATGTCTATCTTCCCCTGGTGGATTATGTCCACGTCGAAGGCCTGTCGCAGGAAGAGGCCCAGACGGTGATCGAAAAGCGGCTGGCGGAGGGAGGCTTCGTCCGCAACCCGCATGTGACCATTTTTGTGGACGAAGCGGCGTCGCAAGGCGTGAGCCTGATTGGTGAAGTGGGGAAACCCGGCATCTACCCCGACGTTGCCGACCACAAGCTGTACGAGGTCATTTCCGAAGCGGGGGGATTCACGGTCAATGCTTCGCGCAAGATCAGCATCATCCGCAAGAATCAGCCGCGGCCAATCCAGATTGAATTGCCCCGCAATCTGGGCGACGACCTGAGCGGGAACGTGGACATCCTGCCTGGCGACACCATCAACGTGCCGCGGGCGCCGATCATCTATGTGGTGGGCGACGTGGGCCGCCCCAGCGGCCTGCTGGTGGATAACGGGACACTCACGGTGCTTCAGGCAGTGGCGCTGGCCGGAGGCACAAACCACACGGCGAAGATGAGCGGCGTGTGCATCATCCGCAAAACGCCCTCGGGCATCACCGAGACGAAAGTCCAGCTCAAGAAGATGCTGGAAGCGAAGGCCCCTGACGTCACGTTGCAGGCGGACGACATTCTCTTCGTGCCGGTGAGCGGAGGCCGCGTGCTGGCTGGACGGACGTTCGACGTTGCCATGTCGGCGGCCACGGCGGCTGCGATCTACACGGTTCATCCGTAGAGTGGGCATCCGTACCGAATCGCTACGCGTAATCTGTCGGTTATCCGTTAAGCGGAACCGAATGGTTACGGATCAGCTTCGGGTCAAGGTCTGCAGAATCTGGATGTACTTCTCTGCCGTCCGCACGCGGGAGAAATTCCGCAGGATGTGTTCCCTTCCCTTTTTCCCCAACGCCTCGCAGAGTTCCCGATTCGCGGCCAGATGTAGGACGGCCTGCGCCAGAGCTTCGGCATTCTCCGGTTCGATCGCGAGGCCGGCTTCGGCCGCTTCCACAATCTGCCGCGCCTGACCTTCCACGCCAAGAATCACCGGACGGGCACACGACATAAATTCGAGCATCTTCGTGGGGATTACGGTTTTGAAGACGTCGGTCTTTTTGAGCAGAACGAGGCAGGCGTCAGATGCGGAGATAAAGCCGGGGATTTTCTCGCGGGGCTGCTGATCGAGAAAGCGAACGTTGTCGAGGCCGCGCATCTGGGCCAGAGACTGGATGCGCTGTTTTTCCGCGCCCTCGCCCACGAGGAGAAACAACACTTCTGGATTTTGAGCGCGCAGGCGGGCGGCGGCATCGAGCAGCGTTTCCAGTCCGTGCGCCATGCCCATGGTGCCCACGTAGAGGACGAGAAACTTGCCTTCGGCGCCGAGTTCGCGGCGCAAGGCATCGTTGGCGGACTGGGGCAGGGGGGCGAAAAGATCGGTTTCAACGCCGTTCTCGACGACCGCGATTTTTTCCGGTGGCACGCGCCAGCGCTTCATCAGCGGCTCACAAAACGCGGGACTGACGACCACAATGCGGTCGGCTCGCTGGTAGAGAAAGTTGGCGAGCGTTCCCAGCGCGTGGTAGAGCAAGGAATCCTCGCCGCCGATGCCGACGGCGACCAGCGACTCCGGCCACAGGTCGCGCACTTCGAAGACGAAGGGAATCTGGCGGGCGAAGGACAGCCACCATCCGGCAAGCCCCACCAGCAGTTGCGGCGAGGTGGCGATGATTACGTCGGGACGAGGCAGCGCGAGGCCGCGCAGAGCGGCGGAAATACAAAAAGAAGCGTAGTTCCGCATGCGTTCGTGCGCCTTGCGATTGGGCAAAGGCCAGAGCCAGGTGCGGAAAACCTCGATACGGCCAACGCTTTCTTGGTAAATCGTTTCCCGATAGGTCAGGCGGCGCAGGCGGGGACGCCATTCTTCGGGAACAACGCCGGTCGGGTGATTGGGAAATCCGGTCAGCACAGAGACGTCGTGTCCGGTGTCGGCCCAGTGCCGCGCCAGTTCGGCGGCGCGGGCGGCGGGCGCGCCCATCTCCGGCGGAAAATATTGTGAGACGTAAAGGATCTTCACGCGAATCTAGAGCCTATCAGGCTATCTCATTAGCCGGCGTTCAGGGTAGGTGGGGGAATGGCCGTGTTCTCGACATTCATCCCCTGGCAGGCGACAATCGGGCAATGGAACAAGAACGAACTGCTGTCTCGTCCATTGCTGCTGTCCGACAGGCTTGGCTGGAAGCAGTGAAGGCCGGTGATGTGGAGAGGCTCGGCGCGCTGGTAACTGACGACGTTGTCGTAGTGCATGGTGACGGACGCTGCGTACGCGGTAGAGACGAGTTGAAGGCAGATTTTCTGCGCGGGTTCGAAGCATTCTCGATTGAGCAGAATATCTCGTCGGTCGAAATTGTCATTCGCAGTGCGTGGGCTTTTGAGATCAGTGAAGTCGAAAGCTGGCTTACCCCGAATTGCGGAGGCGAATCAAAGCACGTTCAATCCACTACGGTTGTCGCGCTCAAGCAACAGCCGGACGGGTCATGGAAAGTCGGACGTGTACTTGGGGTACTCCGTCCACCGCTTTCGAGTTCGAAGTAGGCTGCCGACATGGCCGCACTTGCCGTAATATCGCCTCCTCGCTCAATCCTGATCGTGAGTGAAATCACTGAAACTGCAGAGCGAGAAGGGGCACGTTAGTTACTTGCGGGCTGCCCTATTTTTCAACCATGCTGGGCACATGTGGGAAATCGAACAGCTCGCGGGGGACTTGCCGGACAGCACTCCGGAGTCGATGTGCGCCTGCGTAGCCCAGATCTTTCAGGTAAGCGAAACGGAAGTTGCGCTGCTGGAACTGGGTGGAAGTCTGCTCAATTTCCTATACCCCACTGAGCTGAGGACGCTGGGGGCGATCCCTCTTTCCAGTTCGGCGATAGCGGCTCGCACAGCGCGGACCAAGCAGGCGGAGCTTTTCAATACCTTCACGCAAGTCAAGCATTTCAGCGTTTTTGAACTGGTCAAGCTAGGCGACACCGGACTGGACGCGCAGGTTATTCAGAAGCTCATGTCCGCGCCCATTCTCGCTAGTAGCGGGGAAGTTATGGGTGTCATTCAAATCTCCCGCAAGGCGCCACGCCCAGCCGCGGCGGGGCCGGACTTCACTCCTGACGATCTGCGGAAACTGGAATCGGTGGCTCGCTTCGTGGGAAGACTGATGGCCAAGGGCAGAGGCGCTGCGCAAGCCAGCTCAGGCTAGATAGACCTGCAGGCAGGCTGACGCCACATCGCCATTGCACCAGGAACGGCCCAGACGGACATTCATGGAGTGGATCTAGCCTGCTTAAAGCGCCACCATCCGGACATGAACCCCCAGTGAAACCGTTCACTCGATGACTATAATGGCGGGGCATGTCTGTTCTCCGGCAGTCTTTCCTGGAACGAACTGTCCCGCGGTCCATCGGTTGGCTTCGGCTGGCTGGCGTCATTTTCTATTTCGGCGTGGCTGTGCTGCTATCCGTACATTGCTACAACATTCCCACCAATGGCATTGATTTGCTGGGCTACTCCGGGAATCTTGCGCTGGCTGACACACACGACATCGTGAGCGCGCACCGGGCCGTCTACCGCGAGGCCCTGACGCCACATCTGCTGGGCCAGGATGCAAATGACGCACAGGCGGCGGTACTGCGGCGGCGTGCGCAAGATCCGTATTTCTCCGCCCTCTACCTCCCCTACTTCTCGATAAAGCCGTTATACATTCTGACGCTGCAACTGGTGCACAAACTCGGGGCCGGCATCATTGACAGCAGTCGAATCGTCGCTGCCCTTGGTTATTTCGCAGTCGCTGTTATCGTGTGGCTGTACACGCGAACCGCCCTTAGCGTTTTGCTGCTGATTCTTCCCGAGGCAATCGTCTTGGGCGGGGCGGACGGACCGGACAGTCTTTCCGTTTTCCTGCTTCTCGCCGGGCTATGGGTTTTGTTTGTAAAGCAGCACGATCTGGGCTTGTTGCCGATGATGCTTGCCATGTGGATGCGCCCGGAGAACCTGATCTACTGTGTGCTGGTAATTCTGCTGCTTCTGGCGGATCGCCGCCTCGATTGGAAGAAAACGGGCGCCATGCTTTGCCTCTGTCTGGGGAGTTCTGCCTTGATTTCGCACTATGCATACGGTTGGAAGGACTTGTGCTTCCATACATTTCTTGACGGAGAGCCGGGACAGGTCGCTCAATTCGGAATGAGCGACTATCTTCGGGCATTCACACAGAACGTCTACCAAGTTACGCACGGTTCGGTGATCGTGTTTTCCCTTCTTTGGCTGGCCTGCTTCGGATTCATGGATCGTGGGTTCCAGCGGATCATGGCCGTGGCAGCGGGCGGCTCGGTGATGCGATTCGTAATCTTCCCCTCCTATCAATCGCGCTACTATTCCCTGTTTTTTCTTACTACGGCAATTGCCGGGATGACGCTGGCATCGAAGACCCGAGGTGTGGAGTGGTTGCGGACGTGGTGGAAAGAGGCGCTCGTTTCTCGTGGCACGCCGTGACATCACAGCGGGGGCTCATAAACCCAAGGCCTGCACTTGCTCCTCAGTTTCGTAGCCGAGCCAGTGCGCAACCTCATGCCAGACCACCCGTTTCACTTCAGTCCGCAAATCTCCTTTTGAACACCGCAGAATGGGGCCACGAAAAACAAAGATCAAGTCGGGGGCATAGTTCAGCTGGGTGTGCGACCGTTTCGTTCTGAGCGTGCCGCTGTACAAGCCCAATAACTCAGTTCCACGGCGCCATTTCTCTCTTTTCGACATGTCCTTCAACACTTCCGCCGGAGGCTCGTCAACCACTTGAATGCCGGGGAAATCTGGAAGCTCCCTGATCTTCTGCGGCAGGGTGCTGTAGGCCCACTCCACAATCTCCTCAAAGCTCGCGGGATTTGTGGGGCCGGCCATGAGGCCAACTTTACCACCAGACAAGGCGCGGGACGTGGGCACGCGGCGGTTGGCTGGAAAAAGTGAGCGCTCTCTCCGGAGCGGGTTAGAATGAGCACGCCAACCAGGTAGATCGGTGTGCAGCAAGGCGGAAGTTTAACTACAGGAGGTTCAACGGGCATGTGGTCTACAAATCGCCGCACCTTCGTAGTAGCGTGTGCAGTGTTTCTGTTTGGAGGTCTGGGGTCGTTTGGCGAGACGCGCGAGGTTTCTATGAGAACGGAGCAGAATGTGCAGTCCCAGGAGCAGGCGACGCGCGCGACCATTAACAGCTTCAACGAGGCGTTCAACCGGCACGATGCGGATGCGCTGGCGGCGCTATTGACCGACGACACGGTCTTCGAGGACACGTCCCCGCAACCGGACGGGCGGCGCATCGAGGGAAAAGCAGCCGTGGTGGAGTTCTGGCGCGGGTGGTTCGCGCATAATGCCGACGCGCGATTCGAGGCCGAGGAAATGATCGTGAGCGGTAATCGGGCAGTAGTGCGGTGGGTGTATCGCAAGATGCGCAACGGCCAGCCCTGGCACCTGCGCGGCGTTGACATTTTTGAAGTGCGCGATGGAAAAGTGGCAGCGAAGCTGGCCTATGTCAAGGGGTGAGATGAGGACCCTCAGAGGCTAAAGCCGAAAGGTACCTCAGCGGCTGAAGCCGCCGCCTTTCGTGGCGCTTGAATCGCAGCGCTGAAGCGCTGCGCCACCCAAGACCATCGTTGAGATCAAGTTTAGTAGTAGCAGAGTTTGAAGGCGCCCTTGTAGCAGAGAGCGCGGGCGCGATTGGCGCGGCTGCGGGCGTAGCCTTCCCAGCGGTCGGCGACGCGGGCGAAGGCGGCTTCTCCGGTCAGGCGATGCATGACCCGCAACTGCACGATGTGCAGCTGATGATAGAAAGGGCTGGCCACCATGGGCAGGCGCGTGCAGGACTGCTCGTAGAGGGACCAGAATCCCAGGTCGTAGCGATCGAGGTTGCGCACCAGCGTCTGGACGGCGCGGGCAAAGAGTTGTTGCGCGGCAGTGTCTTTGGTGGCGAGGAAGTAATCGTAGATGCCCCAGGACGCCCAGATGAAACCGTTCAGAATGTGCGTGGGCGGCGAGACGATGTATTCCTCGAACCACAAGTCGCCACGGTCGTCGGTGAACGCCACGCCGCCCTCGGCCACGGATTTGTGGAAGCTAGCCAGGGCGCGTGCGGCGGCATCGAGATAGCGCACGTCTCGTGATTCTTTGTGGGCGCGCACCAGCAGCGAGATCCCCTGACCCTGCGCCAGGCCCGAGTACCAGGGGGCTTTGAGCGTGTCGCGGTACTCCCAGTCGAAATGGTGGTTCCAGACGGCCAGTCCTTGCGGGCTTTGCTCCAGGTGAGAGCAGAGCCAGTCAGCGGTCAGGAAGAATTTCTGGCGGCGGGTGGGGTCTGCTGTGCGGCGAAACAGATTGTAGTTGCCCAGGCCGTATTGCGCGATGGCGATGGGGTTGTATTGCTCGCCGATCTGTCCGTGGTAGTCGAGCAGGGGGATGCCGGAGGCGTCGTAGGGGCCCGGATAGTCGGCTTTTTCGGCGAACTGCATGTTGTACTCGCCGAGTTCTCCGGGGGTTGCGTTGGGATTTTCTGCGGGGGTCTCGTGCCAGAACGTGAGATGGCTCCGGCCTCCGACGAGGTAGGCACTGAAGATGCGCCGGTAGTAGCTGAGACGGGGCAAAGGGGGGTTGCGTGAAGCGCAATCCATATTACGGCAAGGCGCACGGCAACAGTCGAGCTGCGCTCGACGGACAGCCGGGGGCGGCTGTCCCCACATAAGTATTGAAATTACGAGCCGACCGAGTAGAGGGACGTGACTTGGTCGTCGGATTCGACGGCGATGGTGGTGACCGCAAGGTACGGCGTGGCGTTGTTGCCGTCGGGCAGGAAGGCGTTGCCGTACTGGAACAGGCCCATGGGCCAGCGGTCTTTTTTCCATTCGAGGACAGGTTTCCATTCGAGTAAAGGCTGCCAGTTTTGTTGGCCGCCGTCGCCGCCGCTATTCCCGGCAAAGATACGGACGCAGCGGTCGCGGTTCACCTCGCTGGGCTCGACCATGGTGGAGAAAAAGACGTGCTGGCCCACGCGACACCCGTAAATGGACGAACTGCTGATGGGCGCGAGTGGCGACAGGGATCCCTCGTGATCGAGCCGGTAAATGTAATTTGATTCCAGCGGGGTGTCGGAGGAAAAGTAGAGGCCGTCTTCCATGGGCACGAGGGCGACGGCGCGCGTCTGCTGGTTGCCCTTTAGCACGGTCTCGACGCGGCTGAAATCGCAGGTGGCGCGCAGGATGCGGCATTCGTCGCCGTAATCGCCGGTCAGAACGTAGAGGCAGTCTCCCCAGGGGTCATGAACGATATTGTGGACGTGGCGGATGGCGCCCTTGGGGAAGGTGTAGGCCACGCTCCAGGTCGCGCCGTTATCGGCGGAGGCGTAGATGTGGACTTCGTCGCGGGCAGCGTTGTCGAAGTACTCGCCCCAGAAGACCGTGCCACCGGGAACGGCGGTGATGTGAAGCGGGCGCGTGCCGCGGGTGATGGCGTGGGTCACGCGAAATTCAGTTTCATGCGGACCGAGTGCAACGATTGCTCCTGGAACCGCGGCGACGAGTCCTCCCGACGGCAGGACGGCGAGCGCGTGAAAGCCGTCGCGGAACAGGCGCGCGGTGAGGCGGTTCTGGGATGAAAGACTGCGCTGCCAGGCGGAGCGGAACTGGGCGACCGGCTGCCATGCCAGATCGGCCGCCGGATTCCGAACTCGGGCCCGCAGCAGATGGTAGCCACGGGATGCGTATAGCTGATCGCCCGCCCACGCCAGCGCACGCAGTCCGGGGAAACGGGCTACGCGAGTGAGGATGCAATGTGGCGGGGCAATCATTTCAGGGCAGAAACATCTTCATACAGAAACAGCTCCCGCCGGCCTTTTCGAACTCGGAAGTTTCGACCAGAAGCGGCGTCAGCCCTTCGTGGCGGAGAATCGCCTCCAACTGAGGCGTCACGTGGGGAGTGATGTAGCTGTTGCCGGCCACAATTCCGTTCCCCATAAAGCGGTGGGCTTCGTCGGCGGTGAGCAGGTGAAGCCGCTTCCAGAACTGGTGCAGCTTGGCCAGGCTCTCGGCATTGTAGGCTCCGGGAAAGATCAGCGCGGCCTCGGAGTTGAGCGGGCACAGGCAGGTATCGAGGTGGTAGCAATAGGGATCAACGAGGTGGATGGGAACGACGGGGATTCCCATTTTGGACATGTCGGCCGAGAATTTCTCCACGCCCCCCTGGGTGCTGCGGAAACCGTAGCCCGCGTAGATGCGGGAGCCGTCAGGGTGCCAGAGCAGGTCGCCGTGGCCCTCGAGATAGTCATCACCCAGGTTGAGTTCGATGATCTGGTAGTCATGATTGCGGCACCAGTCCACGTAGAACGGCACTTCGCGCTGGCGCGACGGGTAGACCATGCGGCTGGGCACGACAAACTTCCCGTATCCATCCTTCGCTCCCACAAAGACCTGGTTAGCGGCGAAGACCATGTCCTCGAGTCCGGCGACCGGAGCAATGGTCTCGACTTCACATCCGTTCTGTTGCAAAGCGCCACACAGAGCGTCCCACTGCTGGCGCGCCTGGACTCGATCCACTTTGGCGTTTCCCGTCATGTAAGGGTTTTTCTGATCAATGACATCGAAATAATCCGGTGGACAAAGAAGGACATTGGGCATACCTAAGATGGTAGCTGGGCACCGCAGCGCGAGCAAGGCAGCGGCGACAATCTTTCGGCAGGTGGTGCCGATTAGGCGGCAAAGGAAACGGAAGTGAGGAACGGAAGGTGACGAAAAAGGTGACGAAATCGGTCAACAACTTGTAATCGGTGGCAGGCGCACTCTGGCCTTGGGAATGCTAACGATGGAGGGATACAACTCTGCCAGATGGGCAAGTGGAGTCTTAAAGTCATGTTGAGCCAATGCGCCAATTCGCAATGTTCGAAGCCCTTCCTCAGGCTGCGGGAGGGAAAACTGTTTCTGGTTGAGACCGGGCGGGTGAACAAACCGGGAGAATCGGCCGCGCCTGCATTTATTCGCGCCCGCCAAGAGAAACGGCAGGTGGAGCACTACTGGCTGTGCGATCAGTGTGCGGCGCAGTGGACGCTGGTGTGTGACGGGAACCGAGGAATCACGCTGGCTCCGCTGCGGCGGCCTGTGGCCAGTATTGCGGCGGCGCCCGCGGCTGGGCGGGTTGGCGTGGCGTAGCTGGTCCTCAGGGGATAAAGCCCTCGGAAAAGAAGGCTTTATCGCAGCGCTGAAAGCGCTGCGCCACCCAAAAACCAGGTTTTTCAGAAAGCTGTAAAGCCCCCGTCCTTTGGTCGCCTAGCGGCACCGTTCGGCTGGCTAGCGCGCACTCAGGGTAGGCTAACGAACGAAGCCGTGCCCTTCGCAAACCTTCTCTTATTCATAGCCGTCTTTCTTCCACACGGCCCAATCTGCGCGGACGGCCTTCAGCATGTCCAGCGCGGCCTGGTGCAGCCACTTCGCTTTCTGCTTTTGCAGGTGGCGGAGGATGGGCTTGCGGGCCGCGCTGGTCCCGAGATGGACGTTGGCTGTTTCCCATCCCATGGCACGGAGCAGGCGCGCCTCCTGGCCTTGGGCTTTCAGTTCCGCCAGTTCGATGCGGGAGCAATGTGGGCTGAGGCGGCGGACGATCCAGCGTCCGCGTAACTGCACAAAGGGATCGGGACAGCGCACGGCCCGGCTGACGATGGCCTGATACAGAATCTCCGACGGTCCTTTATGGTCCTTGGCCCAATAGCAGGCGGAGGAAACCAGAGCCTTGGCCTCGCGGGCAATTCTTCCGCCGTTCCAGTCGGCGATGGCAACGTAGCGCTGGTGACCGAGGCTGCCCAGGCCGGCGATGCGATGCGTGAGCCGGTAGTGCAGGTCGCGGGCGGGCATGAGGTGCTCGATGGCGTCAACGGCACTGATAGGTGCGGGAGCTTTTACGGTGGGAACAGCGTCCATCTTGGCCCAGAAGTGAACCGGATCGCGCAGATCGCTCTCGGCGATCTGGCGCAGCCAGTTGTGAGTTTCCTCGAGGACAAAGGGCCGCCCCTGTGCGCGCAGGCCCTCGCGATATCCCTCGAGGACGGAGTCGCAGATGTCTTTGTGTTTAAGCGGCAGGTGCCCGATTTCTGCAGCCAGGTGAGCGCTGACGGCGAGGCGGACCAGATCGTTAGGGAAGGCCATGGGGAAGGCTTCGTCGAAATCGTTGACGCCCCAGATGAGGCGGCCTTCGACGTCGCGCCAGGTGCCGAAATTTTCCACGTGCAGATCGCCCACGGCGAGGACCTGCGGCGCCTTGGCGAGGTCGGGACAGATCTTGGGCCAGACCTGGGCCCAACGGTAATAAGTGGCGCGCAGAAAGGGGAAAACGGCCGCCTTCATGTTGGCGTGTTTGAGGCGGAGATCCTTCTTGACGATGTCGGTGCGGTGACCCAGCCAGTCTTCAAACTGGCGGGTAGCTTTGACAGCATTCATAGCGCGGCAACGATAAGCGAGCGCTGGAGCCAAGTCAACGAGAGAAATGTGGCGCGGCGCGTTGGATGCGCGGAGCGGGCCCAAAGTAGAATCCCCGCCTGTCCCTGCAAACACCGCAGGGACAAGGACGGGGCATCCTCTCAGGCTGTGAAACTGTCGCTCTCTCAGGACATCACTTCTTGTAATAGGCCGCGTTCTTCTCGATGAAATCCTTCTTCTCCTCGGGCACGTCTTCGAGGGTATGGATTGAATCGGAAGTGCAGACCGGGACGCAGGCGCCGCAGTCTATGCAGCCTTCCGGGTCTACGTACACCTGAGTTGCCGCTTCGAAGCCGGGTTCGTCTTGTTTGGGGTGGATGCAGTCGGTCGGGCACACGTCCACGCAGAGGGAATCCTTAATGCAGGTATCGGTAATTACGTAGGCCATGGCGAATCCATCTCCACATTTATCAAGTTTCGAAATGCATTGAGCCCTTGTGGCTCATCCAGTATGAGTCTAGAGAAGAGGCGGAAAACGGACTGTGATTCTCATCACACCCGGATGTGCGCAAAAGAAAAATGTGCGCGAGATTAAGAGGTGCTCAAGGAAACCGAAGCTCGAAGGTGGAAGGGCCACTGGGAGGTTACGAATTCGGCATGATGGAAATCACGCGCAACTGTGACGGCCATCACAGAAATAACAGGCGCTGCGGACTTAAATAGGCACAATTGAACTAGGCCTTCTAGTCATAGGATCGCCCGGCCCTACCCACAGAACCCCACAAGCCGTTACCCCAGACGGCGAGGGCCGGGCGCTTGAAGGCTGATAGCCTCGCGCCCTCCCCACCCACCTTCCAAAACAACAACCGCAGCTACACATCTGTGTCGGATTGTGTACGCAAGGACACACCGTGGCTGCGGGCACACTCGAGTCTGCCTCTCGGTTTCTTCTAACCTACTTATTTTCAATTAGATACGTTTTGGCTCCTGCCCTGCCCTCTGAAAAAGTGTCACGTTCGACAGGGGGCGGAAATGGAACGGGCTAGAGCCAAAGCGGAAGCGAACCGGACGAAGAAGTACTTCTTAGCTGCTCTCGCGCTGGCACTGGCCATCCCCTTATTTGCCCAGGCCTCATTTGCACAAACTACGCCGTCGGCAGGAGATGATCGGAGCCGGCGAGTGGTGCTGGTCAGCATTCCGGACCGCAAACTGGCAGTGCTCGAAAACGGAGACGTCATCGCGACATTTCCGGTCGCCGTGGGCGCTGCGGTCAGCCCCAGCCCCGCTGGCGAATTCCAGATCGTCAGCCGCGTTTCCCATCCCACGTACTACCACCCGGGCAAGATGATCCCGTCCGGCAAGGACAATCCGCTGGGCACGCGCTGGCTGGGACTCAGCCAGAAAGGTTACGGGATTCACGGAACGAACGCGCCGCGGTCGGTGGGACATGCAGCTTCGCACGGCTGCATCCGGCTACGGAATAGAGATATGGAAAAACTGTTTGCCATGCTGCGGGTGGGCGACGTGGTGCGGATTCGCGGCGAGCGTGACGAGGAGATCGCGCAGGTCTTCGGCAGCGGCGCGGATGACAGGACCGTTGCGGACGCGCAGATTCCGCCGCAGGCGGGCGGGCAGTGAAGATACGCGGCTTAAGAGTGGGTTGAAGAAACTGAAATCTCAGGAGGGCATCATGCAAATGGCAATCACATTCATGGCAGTGGTGGGAGGGTTGGTTTTTTCGCTGGCGGTAGCGCTGCTGGCGGAAGAAATCATCTTCGGACAAGTGTTCCGTCTGTTCTTCAGTCCGGGCAAGCTGGCCCGGCAGACGGTGGCGGTGAAATCGGCGCAGAAGCGCTGAATTACAGGATGGAAACTCACAAAGGAGAACGACGATGCTGGCGTTGAGGTACTTGCTGATTGCCGGTGGCCTCGGGATGATTCTCGTGGCTGTAAGCATTTTGGGCTATGACTTGTATCGCGAACTGTTATATCGGCGGGCGCTGGCCACGCCGGGCGCGAGCCCGGCGCCGCCGCTTCCGCAATGGCGCTGGCGCACCTCGCTGGCGCTGGCATTGCTGGCCTGGGGATCGATCTTGCTGGCGTTCAGCATTGTGGTCGTGCCCAGCGGCATGGCCGGAGTAAGGATCAGCCAGACCAGCGGGACGGTGCCGGGAACGCTGTATCCGGGCGTGCATTTCGTGATGCCGCTGGTGGAGGACGTGGCGCTGTTCGACACTCGGGATCAAGTGTTCACCACGGGAGTGTCAGAAGATGGGAAGAATGCGGCGGCCAACGTTGCGGCCAAGTCGCAACTGCTCGACGTGCAGGCCCGGGAAGGACTGACGCTGGGACTGGCGATCACGGTGCGCTACCGGCTCGATCCCAAACGGCTGGACTACATTCAGAGCAATCTGCCGCGTCCGGTGGAGAAGGAAATAGTTCCGCCGGTCGTGGCCAGTGTGTGGCGCGAGCTGGTGCCCAACTACACGGTGCGCGACGTGTTCTCGGCCAAGCGTGAGGAAGTCCGGTCGAGGGCGGCAGGCCTGATCACGCAGAAACTGGCAGCAGATGGGATTGTAGTTAAGGAAGTGATGCTGCGGGATATCCAGTTGCCGGAGGAGTATGCCAAGGGGCTGGAGACTCTGCTGCTGAAAGAACAGGAAAACGACCGCATGGGCGTGGAGACTGAACTGAAGCAGAAACAGGTGAAGATCGCCGAACTGGAAGCCGAAGCGACCAAGGTGCAGCAGATCAAGCAGGCGGAGGGCGAGGCGCAGGTTCACGTGTTGCAGGCCAAGGGTGAATCGGATGCGATGCAGTACACGCTGCCACTGAAAGAAAAACAGATCCAGCAGAGCAAGCTGGAAGCGGAAGCGCGCAAGGAAGCGACCATTCAGAATGCCGAGGCGGCGGCGCAGGCCAAGGTGATTGACAGCAAGGCGGAGACCGAACGGCGGAAACTGCTGGCCGACGCGGAGGCGGATCGCATTCGTGTGACGGCGGCGGCCGATGCCGAGCGGTTGTCGAGTGAGGCGGCGATTCTGAAGCAGAATCCGCTGCTGATTAACAAGATCGTGGCCGAGCGTTTGTCGGACAAGCTGCAGATCATGATGGTTCCCTCGGAGGGCAAATTCTTCATGAATGATGTGCTGCGCAGCATGAATTTGCCGGGCCAGGGAGCTCCGGCCGGACCAGCAGAAGAACAGCAGAGGTAGGCAATCCACTCAGGAAAATCCCCACCCTGCCGAAAAGAACGCGGCAAGGGTGGGGCACCCCAACGCAAAGGCAGTGTAGCGGTGTCCAAACAGTACAGAGGGAGGAGGCCGGACTCATGCGCGGATCGGTTTATAATTCGGCCATCCCTGACGTCATTTCGAATCCGGTGAATCGTGCGTCCCGCCAGGAGCTGAACCTTCGCCTCAAGCAAGTCTTTTTCATAATCCTCCTCATAACCCTCGCGCTGGGCATGGCTGCGGATGCTGCCGATTGGAGCGGTCCAGAGCAGCAACTGGCGCGAAAAATTGTGGCCGTTACGGGTCCGGGCGCGGTGGCGCTGACCGTAGACAATCGCTCGTCGCTGGCGAAGCGCGACGGCGAGATCATTCAAGGCGGCATGCGCAGTGCGCTCGAAGGGCTGGGGCTGCGCTTTGTCAAACCCGAGCAGGCGGCGGCCACGGTGACGATTTCGCTGTCGGAGAACCAGGCGTCTTATGTTTGGGTGGCGGAGATTCGCCAGGGCACGGGCGAGGCGGCGGTGGTGATGGTTTCCACGCCGCGGCCGCGGAGTGCGACGACGGCGCGGGACTCGGTGCCGCTTAGTTTGCGCAAGATTCCGCTGTGGGCGCAGGACGATCCGATTCTCGACATCGCCGTCTTGGAAGACAACGCGGGACCCACGCACATCGCGGTGCTCGATTCGGAGAAGGTTTCGCTGTATCGCATGCAGGGCGGAAAGTGGCAACTGGAGCAGGCGCTGGAAATCGCGCACGCACGGCCGTGGCCGCGGGATTTACGCGGAAGGCTCATCCCGGCGAGAGATCATCTGCTGGATGCGTATCTGCCGGGCGTGATCTGCGCCAGCACGGCGGCGATGCCGCTGACCTTCAATTGCCGCGAGAGCGATGATCCCTGGCCGCTGGTGGCGGGGACGCTGAGCGGAGGAACGATGGGCGGAGAGACTATGAGTGTCTTCCCGAGCGCGGGCGTGGCGAGCGGAGCTTCCACGGTGGTGCCTCAGAGCAAAGCATTCTTTGCTCCGACGCGCAATTTCTTCACCGGCGCGCTGACTCCCGGGGTGGGTAAGTTCACGACGGTGCCGAAGTTCTATTCGGCCGCGCTGCTGCCGCGCGACAAATACACGCTGTGGCTGTTTGCGGCGACCGACGGCCAGGTGCACATGGTGGATGGGGTCAGCGACCAGGCCGCGAAGCTTGGATGGGGCAACGACTTGGCCGGAGTGAAAACGGGGTGCGGCGCGGGCTGGCAGATATTGGCTGCATCTCCGGGAAACGACAGTCAGGATTCGATCCGCGCGTTCGAATTTCCCGATCGCGATCCAGTTGCGGTGAGCGCGGCGGTGGATTTTTCCGGGGTGATCACGGCGCTGTGGACCGAGTCGCGGGGCGACACGGCGGTGGTGGTAGCGCGGAATCGAGAGACAGGAAGTTATGAAGCTTTTCGACTGGCGATGTCTTGCAGTCAGTAGCGCGCTGCTGGCCGTGGTGGCCGCGCAGGGCGAGACGCGCCCGCAATACGGGGGCACGCTGCATGTGGCCGTGCGGGCCGCACCAGCATCGCTCGATCCGGCGGACGGCGGGCCGGATTCATTCGGACGGCGGAATGTCACGCGGCTGATGTTCGAGACCCTGGTGACGACCGACGACAACGGCCGCGCTCATGCCCTGCTGGCCACGTCGTGGCAGGCCGCGCCGGGCAACCAACGCTGGCAGTTTTCCCTGCGTCATGGCGTGAAGTTTCATGACGGAACGGCGCTCACGGCCGAGGCTGCGGCAACTTCTTTGCGGGTGGCGAATCCGGCGTGGAATGTGTCCGCGGATGGAGACTCGGTGGTAATTGAGCGCGACGCGGCCGACGCAGAAATGCTGGCGGAGCTGGCGCTGCCGCGAAACGCCATAGCGAAGAGGACCGCGGACGGAAGGCCGGACGGGACGGGGCCGTTTCACGTGGTGGATTGGCAGCCGGGGAAGAAGCTGACCCTGGCAGCGGAAGAAGGATATTGGCGCGGGCGGCCGTTTCTGGACGGCATCGAGATTGAAATGGGCAAGAGTAATCGCGATCAGATCCTGGCGCTGGACGTTGGAAAGGCCGATCTGGTGGAAGTGGGGGCGGAATGGGCGCACCGGTTTTCACTTGAAAAGCGGGGGCTGGAGAGTTCGGCTCCGGTGGAATTGCTGGCTCTGGTGTTTGTCCGCGACGCGCGGACTCCAGAGGAAAAATTACTGCGCGAGGCGCTGGCACTGAGCGTGGAGCGCGGGTCCATGCGGAGTGTGCTGCTGCAGGGAGCGGGGCAGCCGGCGGGCGGCGTGCTTCCCAACTGGATCAGCGGATATGGATTTGTGTTTCCGGCCGAGGCGGATTTGCCGCGGGCGCGGCATGACCGCGAGCAGGTCCGCAGCGCGCCGGGGTGGACGTTGGGGTACGATGGCAGCGATCCGATGGCTCGATTGCTGGCGGAAAGGATCGCGTTGAACGCAAAGGATGCAGGATTGGCATTGCAGCCAACGTCGGCTGCGATGACGGATTTACGGGTGGTGCGGATTCCGCTGGCGTCGGGCGATCCTTGGCTGGCGCTGGCGAATGCAGCGGCAGTGGCGGGATTGCCCGCGGCAAAGAATAAAGGTTCGTCAGTGGAGGATCTCTACGCGGCCGAGCAAGCGGCGCTGGCTTCGCAAAAGATCATTCCGCTGTTTCATCTGCCGGTGTACTGTGCGGCCGGGGCCGAGTTGAAGAACTGGACCGTGCGGCCGGATGGAAGCTGGAGCCTGGCCGACGCCTGGCTGGGGAGCAGCAAGCCATGATCTTTCGGCGCAAACTGCTGGCCGTGTTTGCGCTGACAATCTGCGTGTCGGTAGCCGCGGTTGCGGGGATGGTGCTGGCGCTCACACGGCGGGCGTTCGAGAAAACCGAGGAGCACCGCACGGCGGCGCTGCTGGCGCAGTTTCAGCGTGAGTTCAACCGGCAGGGTGAGGATGCGGCGCGGCGCGTGCAGGCGATCGCGGCCTCGGAACCGGTCACTCACATGGCCGCTGCACTGGAACACTCCGCGGGCGACTCCGCCGCTTATTTCGATCTGGCCCGCTCCATGGCGGACAACTACCAGCTCGATTTTCTGGAATTCGTGGATGCGCGTGGGACCATTATTTCTTCGGCGCAATGGCCAGCGAAGTTTGGTTATCCGGAGGGCGCGTTTGAGAGCCTGGCGGGGGCGAGCGACCAGGGAGCGTTTCTCAAGCAAGAGGAACTGCAGGATTCGACCGCTCTCGGCTTGTTCGCCGTGCGAGCGGACCGCGTGGGCGAGCGCGCAATGTACGTGATTGGCGGGCGGCGGCTGGACAAGAATTTCCTCTCCGCCCTCGATCTGCCGGCGGATATGCGGGCATTGCTTTATCAGAATCGCGGCGATCATTTTTCGCCGGACTTGCTGGTGGATCCTGCGGCGGCGGGGAATGTTGCGGATGCCGCGCATCCAGCGGAAAAGTTTGCCACGCTGATTGAGGCGGTACGGCAATACGATCAGGAGGCGGCGGGAATCGTGCAGTGGTCTTCGGATCGCGCGGAGGACGAGGTGTTTCACGCCATTCCGTTGCGTGGCGTGGGCAAGGACCGTCCTTTGCTGGGGATTCTGCTGATTGGGCACTCGCGCCGCTCGTACGTGGAGTTGAAGAATCGCATTGGGGCGTCGGCACTGGCGGTGGGCGGCGGCGGAATTGTGCTGGCAATCCTGTTCAGCAGTTGGGCGGCGGCGCGAGTGACCCGTCCGGTGGAGCAGTTGGCGCGGGCGGCGCAGAGTGTCGCTGCGGGGAACTGGAACACACGGGTGGTGGTGCCGGGCGACGACGAATTTGCTCAACTGGCGGAATCGTTCAATCGCATGACGGCGGAGTTGCTGACGCAAAAAGAGCGTCTGGTGCAGGCGGAGCGAGTCGCGGCCTGGCGTGAACTGGCGCGGCGGTTGGCGCACGAGTTGAAGAATCCGCTGTTTCCTCTGCAGCTCACGGTGGAGAACCTGGTGCGGGCTCGGATGCAGAGCCCGGAGCAGTTCGATGAAATTTTCGGGGAGAGTTCGCGCACGCTGCTGGCCGAGATTTCGAATCTGAAGGCGATCATCGGCCGGTTCAGCGAATTCTCGAAGATGCCGCATCCGCAGTTGCAGCCGGTGCAGGTGAATGAAATCCTGCGGGGCGTGGCGCAATTGTTTCAGGCACAACTGCAGGCGCCGGGGCGCGAACCCATTGTTTGCAAGCTCGAGTTGGACGAGAGTCTGGGTACGCTCGCCGCCGATCCTGACCTGCTGCATCGCGCGCTTTCGAATCTGGTGCTGAACGCGATGGATGCCATGCCGAAGGGCGGCACGCTCACGCTGCGCAGCCGGCGCGACGACGGGCGTACGGTCATCGAAGTGGCCGATACCGGATCGGGGCTGACGCCCGAAGAATGTGAGCGCATCTTCACTCCGTATTACACCAGCAAGCAGCACGGCACCGGACTCGGCCTGGCGATTGTGCAGTCGGTAGTGAGCGATCATGGGGGAAGAATCGGTGTGCGGAGCGAAACGGGAGTGGCGACGACCTTCGTGATCGAACTGCAGGATAATCGCGATATGCTGCACACGACGGAGGCTGACGGACCGCAGTCGAACAGCTAGCCGACGAAGGGCACGAAGTTACACGAAGGAAAACACTGCCAGGAGGACGATTGCCACCGAAAGCGCATCTCTTGATTGTGGATGATGAAGCCAACACGCTGGCGTCGCTGTCGCGCGCCTTCCGCCTGGCGGGACATGAAGCCACGGTGTGCGACAACGCGGGGAAGGCCCTCGAACTGGCCCGGGCGCAAGACTTCGACCTGATTCTTTCGGACGTAGTTATGCCCGGTAAAGACGGGCTCGCGCTGCTTGAGGAATTGAAGCAGCAGGGCGTGACTGCGCCGGTTGTGATGATGTCGGGGCAGGCGCACATCGAGATGGCAGTGCGAGCGACCCGGCTGGGCGCGCTCGACTTTCTGGAAAAGCCGATTTCGACCGACAAACTGCTGCTCACGGTCGAGAACGCGCTCCGGTTGCAGCGCCTGGAGAGCGAGAACCGGCAACTGCGCCAGCGGCTAGGCAAGCATGAAATTGTGTGGCAGGGCGATACCATGCGGCGCGTGATGGCGCAACTGGAGCGGGTTGCGGTCAGCGAGTCGCGAGTTTGTATTCTCGGCGAGACCGGCACAGGGAAGGAATTGGTGGCGCGCACCATCCACGAACGGAGCGCGCGCGCGGCAGGACCTTTTGTAACGCTGAACTGCGCAGCAGTGCCGGCGGAGTTGATCGAGTCGGAGCTGTTTGGACACGAGAAGGGATCGTTCACCGGCGCTTCCGGACGGCACATTGGCAAGTTTGAGCAGGCTGACCAGGGCACGATTTTTCTCGATGAAATCGGCGATATGCCGCTGACCATGCAAGCCAAACTGCTGCGCGTGCTGGAAGAAGGTGAAGTGGAGCGCATCGGCGGCGATAAACCGGTAGCGGTCAACGTGCGGGTGGTGGTGGCGACGCACCGCGATCTGGAAGCGCGCGTTCGGGAGGAGAAATTCCGGCAGGATCTGTTTCATCGCATCTACGTTTTCCCGCTTGTGCTGCCGCCGTTGCGCGAGCGGCGTGAGGACATTCCGGGGCTGGTCGAACATTTTGCGGCACAAGTGTGCGCACAAAACGGATGGAAGCCGGTTCCTTTCTCTGCCGAGGCGATGGAGGCGTTGCAGTCGCATGCCTGGCCGGGGAATGTCCGGGAGTTACGCAACATGGTCGAGCGCCTGATGCTGCTTGCGACCGACGGCGAAGTGGATCTGGCAACGGTGCAGATGGCTCTGCCGAAAACTTCTTCGGGCGGCGGGCAGGCCGCGGCTGCTATTGGCTCCGGTCCGCTAGCGGACCGCGTGCAGTCGTTCGAGCGGGAAGTGATTCTGGCCGAATTGAAGCGCAGCCATCACAACATGAGCCTGGCGGCGAAAGCGCTTGGCCTGGAGCGGAGTCACCTGTACAAGAAAGCGGAGCAATTGGGGATCGATCTTCGCGCTCTGCGCCGGGAGCAAGGCCCGCAGGATTGACTCGGTCAATCGGCCGCTGCGGTGACGCCGGAAGAGCTCCCCTTCAGATCGGCGGCGAGCAAGCGGTGGAACAACTGCTCTCCCGCTTCACGCCGTACCGACAGACGGCCTGCGCCATAGGCCCGCGATTTCAGGCCGCGCTGGACATCTTCGCAAATGCCGAGATCTTCATCTTGCACGCGGTTGCCCACGTCCACCGACTGCTGGTTGAACTCGCGCCGCGCTTCGCTCACATCGCTGAAGTAGAAATCGAAAATCACCGTGCAGTGATCGGCGTCCACGGGAATCACATAGTTGGTGTCCATGTATCCCTCGTAGCAGTTGATCATCAGGTTGGGATATTGCCAGAAATACCAGGCGCGGTCGCCTTTGCGCGTGGCTCCGGTGGCGGCGTCTTCCTCGGAGGCAACCATGGGGCTGGACTGCAGGCAATAGCGGTCTTCGTTTTCGATGGTGTATCGCTTGTAATCGAGCACGGAACTCAGCGCCTTGTGCAGATGGGGCACGTGATATCCGCCGTCGAGATAGTTGTCCACGAAAACCTTCCAGTTGCAGTGAATGTCGTAAGTTCTGCGGTCGAAGAAGTGAAGGTTGCCGAGGCCGAGTGGGGCAACGCGCTTCACGAGCCCCCCTAGAAATTCGCGCAAAGGCGCAGCCTGGTCGTTGAGGTTGACGAACACAAAGCACTCCCAGGTCTCCACGCGAACCGGAACCAGCCCGTGCTCGGAGCGTTCAAAATTTTGCACGCCGTCGAATTCGGGCATGCCTTTGAGTGATCCGTCGAGCCCGTATTTCCAGCCGTGATACGGACACTGCAGGATAGACGCATGGCCGCAGGGCTGGGTCACGACGGCGGCAGCGTGGTGGCGGCACACGTTGTAGAAGGCACGCAAGGCGCCGTCATCGCCACGAACCACGACGAGGGGCTCTCCGGCCAACCGCGCCGTGACGAAATCCCCCGGCTTCTGCAGTTGATCGGTGCGGGCGAAAAGCTGCCACGTCTTGCTGAAGACGTTGCGGCGCTCGAGTTCCGCGATCCGGGGGTCCACATACCAGGAGGCGGGAATGGTCCACGCCTCGGCCAAGGGAGCGCGGTCGTTGTAGCTGGAGAGAATCTGCGCGATCGATCTCTGCATGTCAGGTTCCTGAATGACCCCGGGTTAGAAAGAATGCCAAGTGGAATCGGTCATGGCCTCTTTGCCATTCTACCGGCGATGTTCCTTCCGCGCCTGCGGACGCTCACCAGCGCAGGCTGAGGCACGGCGGCGCCAATGGCTCGCCGAAGCACGTCGAGGAACTGCTGGATCCTGTCTCCACTGGTAAGCCTACTCCGATTGCTCGACAAGAAAGGGAATCGCGATGCACCGTAATTTCGGTGCCGTGATTCTGGATAGGATGCTGCGGTTCTTGCCGGTCCGATCCTCGGACGAGGTTTGACGCCACCCAGCGCGGTTGCTATGATCGGAATGCGGGGTGGAGCAGTCTGGTAGCTCGTTGGGCTCATAACCCAAAGGTCGGTGGTTCAAATCCACCCCCCGCAACCAATCTTAATGATTCGCAAAGGCTTGCTGGCTCACCTCGGCAGGCTCTTGTTTTTTCTGGGAAAGATTTGGGAAAGAAATCAGCTTCCCCGTCCTCTTTTCCGGCCAGCCTGTACCGAAAAGCTCTCCGAGTTTGTCAGCGGCTGCACGCTCATCTTGCGTGAAAGTGTGCGTGTAGCCTTCGGTCACCCCGTTCCCGCTGTGACCAAGTCGTTGCTTACGGATCTGTTGTGGGATTCCCAACGAGTCCATCGCGGTCGCATTCGTGTGGCGGAAAGAGTGCAGCCCCAACGAGGCCGCCCGCTTTTCGCTACGAGTTGCTTGTTCGACGGTTCGGTCCTTACCGATAATCTTGGTGAGGAGCTTAGGGTCAACCTTTGGTATTTCCAAACGGCTGAGTAACGTGTTCAACTTCCTGACCATGATATTGCTGGCGTCCCACGGGTTGCCCGTAGAAGTCTGGAACAAGTGGCCATCTGTCCGGTCGGCCAAGTGCTCCTTCAGCGCCGCGCCAAGGTGTGACGAAATGCAGATGGTTCGATTCCCTGCTTCCGTCTTCGGAACGTCCTCCGTTCCGCAGCGCGGCGACCTGCGTGGGACTTAAATGTTTCACTTCGACCTCCCTTTCCAAAATGTCTGAAAAGCAACTGCCACTGACCCGGTTCGTGCGAAGGGCGCAAATATGACTATTTGGTCACTCTTTCGCCCTCGGTTCCGGTCACGTGTCGTCCGGTCCTCCTCAGTCGTAATCGAGCGGGTTTGAGCTGCACGGCCAGCAGTCGGGACAAGTCGCGGTGATGAACAACTCGCGAAGGCTCGGGGGAAGATACGGGAAGGCGTGCTGCACGAAAACGCCGTCGTGATGACGGCGCAGGTCGTCGCTGTTAACGCGGACGACGACCCAGCGCTTGCAGGCCACGCAACAAATCAGAACTCGTTGATCTCGGTGCACTGCCCGTTCTCTCCGGGCATCAGGAAGGAGCCGAAAAAAGAAAAGCCGCCAAGAATCAGGCGGCGGTCGTGGCTTGCGGGGGCTTTGTTTTCCCCGCCACATCGAGCCCGTCGTTTCCGGGCTCAAGGCACCTTAAAGGTTGGTTTCTCTCTAACCTCCAGGTTGCCGGATGGCTCTTTGGGAACCATCGCTCCTGATGTCTACATTCAATATACGCCTTACTAGTGATCGTGTCAAGCGCAAACCGTGCATTTACAACAGCTTACGGCAGGTCGGAGTCCGCAAAGCGGGACATTGGTCGACGCCTTTGTCATACGCGCATCCGGCACCCGGATGACTGGGTGCCCCCCTACATCGCACTTCCCACATCGCGGGATCACCTAGGGGGACGCGCGCCATAAGCGCTAACTTAAAGGCCGACTTCCTTTTCGGGCCGTTAGGACGCCATCTCTCGGAGACCCGCACCCCACTGCTGAAATGTCCAGCGTCCCAAAAACCGATTTCTGGCTCGTAACGGTAGCTGCGGGGATTTTGAGTGTAATCGAGATGTTTCGCCAGTAACCGGACCCGTTCGAGAAGTCTGCCGAAACTGGTTTGCTAGGTTATTTGTTTTCAATAAGGTGCCGGTGAATACGCGTCGAAGACTTCCAGCTGATTGCCATAGCTCCGTTGTCTAGCACCCGGTTGAAGTCATTCTCTTAGAGACTAGGCAAACGCCCCAAGGGGCGGGCCAGCGACGATATCCTCAGGTGCAGAGCCGGGTGCAGTGGGGAAAGTGGTCACCACGCCCGTTGTGGTAATTCTCCCAATTTGGTCTAACTCGACCTCCGTGAACCAAACCGCCCCATCGGGCCCAAGCGTATTCCAGGTGGGAGCCGAACCCTGACTGAGGGCGTAAGTGCGAGTCAAGGTTCCGATGGTCGTGATTCGGCCAATGTTATTGGTGAACTCACCCACAAACCACAGTGCCCCGTCCGGACCCGATGTGATGCCGCTCGGGTCTGCAAACGCCGCGAGCTCACCATCCAATCCGAATTCCACCACCAGGCCGCGGGGGAGGACATAACCGACTACATTGGGCGTTTCGGTAAACCAAATATTTCCGTCCGGCCCCAAAGTGATGCTCGTCCAGCCGCTGCTGGTTAACCCGTAATCAGTCTCTGCCCCAGAGAGAGTAACCACCGCCACTTGCGTTGGCTCCATGATCCACAGGTTGCCGTCTGCTCCTGCACAAATTGCCAGCGGGTTCTCGTTCAAAGCATAGGTAGTAACCACTCCGCCGGGCGTGAACTTCCCCAGCAGATTCATTCCGACCCCGCCAGCTTG
>Ga0116223_10000150_pt1 | contig 88932 bp, 80 predicted proteins | sample Sb_taG_3_FD_90092 | JGI IMG/M metagenome (GOLD analysis project Ga0116223, IMG submission 90092) | Peat soil microbial communities from Weissenstadt, Germany - Sb_50d_a_PC metaG | ecosystem: Environmental > Terrestrial > Soil > Wetlands > Peat | place: Germany: Weissenstadt | collected 2010-09-21 | reverse complement strand
TGCCTCTGTGGTAATCCATGCGGTTTCAATCCGCGCTGGCGCTGCTCGGAGCGGCGGCGATCGCCTCGACAATTTCTGGCGGCAGCCCGAAGCGGACGTTTTCCGGCATCACTTCCAGTTCCTGCATGTTGTCGAAGCCCTTGTTGCGCAGGAACGTCACCGTCTCTTCCACTAGATGTTCCGGCGCCGAAGCTCCGGCTGTCAGCGCAATCGTCTTCACGCCCTTCAACCAACCCGGCTCGATGTCATTGCAGCTATCAATGAGATGCGCGTTCGTGCCCAAGTTGCGCGCTACTTCCACCAAACGATTCGAGTTTGAGCTGTTTTCCGATCCGACGACTAGCAGCAAGTCCGCCTCCGAGGCCACCTGCTTCACCGCAACCTGCCGGTTTTCGGTCGCATAGCAAATATCCTGCGCCGCCGGCCCTTTAATGTTCGGGAACTTCAGCTTCAGCGCCGCGATGATGTCCTTGGTCTCATCCAGGCTGAGCGTAGTCTGGGTTAGGTAAGCCACGCGGTTCGGGTCCGGCACGCTCAGGGATTTCACTTGTTCCGGCGATCCCACCACCTGCGTCACCAGTGGGGCCTCACCCAGCGTCCCGATCACCTCATCGTGATCCTTATGCCCGATGAGAATGAGCGAATACCCTTCCTTGGCAAACTTCACGGCTTCCACGTGCACCTTGGTCACCAGCGGACAGGTCGCGTCAATCACGCGCAGCCCGCGCAGGGCGCTGTGATCGCGCACCTCGGGAGAAACTCCGTGCGCGCTGTAAATGACGCGCTCTCCGTTGGGCACCTCGTCCTCGCTGTCGACGAAGATCGCACCCTTGCCGCGCAGCTCCTCCACCACAAAGCTGTTGTGCACGATCTCTTTGCGCACGTAGATCGGCGGCCCAAAAGCCTCTAGGGCAATGCGGACCACATCAATCGCTCGCACTACGCCCGCGCAGAACCCCCGCGGCTTGAGCAACAGTAGAGTCTTCCCGTCAGTCTTCGCTAGAATTCCAGGCACGATATATACCCGCTTCTCAAATTCCCGCAGCGCCCCACCCGGTTGTCATTCCGAGCGAAACGAGGAAATCTGCCTTCTGTCGTTAGATGCAAGAACCGCCACAAAATCCGTACCTTCAGGGTACACGATCCCCATTGTGGCGATAGGTAATAAATTACCGGAAAGTACCGGGATGGTCAACGTAAGACATAGAAAGCGCGGGAATTAGCAGCGAAGGGGGAGAATTCGGGGGTGACCGGCTCGCTGAAGGCATAGTTTTGCCGGATCGGCCCGATAGCGGCCTTCAGCGCTACGACCGATCACGCGAGAATCTGTTTCCCGGGCATACTCTTCGGGGCTTGTTGACTTCCCCTATTCGCTGGCCCACGGCTTGCGAAGCTGCGGAAAACTCCTTTCGTGACGGTGAGATCCCCTCAGCGGCTAAAGCCGGGATTCATAGCACACGACTTACGGCGCGGCTGGAAGCCGCGCCCTTTCAAAGGCATCCAAGAAACGGAGTTTTTCCGCAACCTCTGAAGTCGTGCCTTCCCAAGAGCTGTGCGGACCGGAGTTTTTCAGCAGCTTGTAAGACTTGTGCTCTTCCTGGGCTGGGCGCGGTTAAGGCGCCGAGTTCGACCGGGCGTTGGGGGTGAGGAGGTGCCAGGCCTCGCGGTATTTTTCGAATTCTCCGGCGCTGCGGCGGGCGCCGCAGGGATAGAGATTCAGCATGAGGCGTCCTTTGATGACGGTGGCCGGGATCAGATACCAAACGTCATGAGGCTGGACGAAGGCAGCGAGGAAGTCGATGTCGTCAGGGGTGTAGGGCTGGATGTGCCGGTAACCGCTCCAGTGACTGCGGACGCAGAAGGTTTGGTTGCGGTAATGGGTCGCGAGCTTTACCTGGACGCGCCAGATGCGGATGCGGGCGTCGACCATGACGTCGTAGTGTTCGTTGTCGCCAAAAGGCTTGCCGACGGGGAAGCCTCGGCTATGGGCCTGGAGCATGAACTCCATTTCGGACTGATCGCCGCTGTGCTTCGTGTTTCTCTTGGGTGAGCGTGGCGCCGCGGGCGCCGTTTTCCTGATGGCGCGACTGGCCCGTTTATTGATTTTCCTTCTGCGTCGGTTCGGCCCTGATTCCACGACTGTCCCCTCGATCGGTTGCGGCTCTCGGTTCCTGGATGAACTACTGTGAGCAATAAAAATGGCGCAAGCCGGAGCCTGCGCCATGTCAATTTGCCTACCTAATTCCAGAATAACAAATTGGGGAGGGTAAACCGGCAACTTTTCGGAGAATATATCTCCCTTGGAGTGTTCAGGTTGCGGCGAAATGGGGTGATTTAGGGGCTTGACAAGAATCGGCGTATTTCCGTGCACAACACAGTTTGCTGAAAAAGCCGAGTTGGCCGCCGCAGCGCCTGAAGGCACGATTGATTTCTCAGCACTTACGCGACGCCTGAAGGCATCGCCTGATACGAATCATTGGTTTTTCAGCAAACTGTAAAGCCCTCAGACAAAAGAAAGGCTTTATCGCAGCGCTTAAAGCGCTGCGCCACCCAGGAGCAGGTTTTTCGGGCAAACTGTTCATCCCTCAGAACGAATTCTATTCTTGCTGCTTTATGCGGCTATCTCGTAAGGGGCACTCGTTCTGCGTGGCGCGATTCCAGGCTTGAGAGAGTCTTCTCGCAAATCTCGTCCGGGGATCCCGTAGCGGGCACCTGAACCAACAGTCCGAGCTTCCCATAGAACTCGATCAGTGGCGCAGTGCTTCGATCATAGGCCTCCAGCCGCACCTTGATAGATTCCGGCCGGTCATCTTCTCGCTGGAACAGGTTCCCATCACAACGATCACACCGGGCTTCAACCTTGGGAGGCCGCTCTGTGACGTGATACACCGCCTTGCACTTCTCGCAGGTCCGCCGCCCGCCCAGCCGCGCCACGATTTCACCGAAAGGCAGGTCGTAGTTCACGACCGCGGTCAGCGACAGCCCTTCGCTGTCCATCAATTGCTTCAGCGATTCGGCTTGGCCGAGCGTTCGTGGAAATCCGTCGAGGATGAATCCTCCACCGCAATGCAGACAGGCCTTGCGCTCGCGAACCATCTCCCACACCGTCGAATCGGGTACCAGAGACCCGCGGCGCATGTATGCCAGAGCTTCCTTCATGGCCGGGCTCTGCTCACAGTCGGGCCTGCTTCCAGCGGCCCGGAAGACATCGCCCGTAGAGAGGTGACATGCGCCCAATCGCTGGTGGAGCAGATCGGCCTGAGTACCCTTGCCCACGCCCGGCGCTCCCAGCAGGACAAGCCTCCAGGGATCCTGCCCATTCTCGGGAACAACCTTGCACTGAGCCGATGGCCCCTGTAGCCACGCCACGCGATCCTGCTTGTTTTGTGTGCTCATGCCCGTGTGTATAAGGGATCGGAATCTGCTTTGCGGTGACAGAAATCACACCGCACACCGCCTAGGAGCACACCCTCGCGGCAGTCTGCGGCCGTCCCCGGCATGGCCCCCTCGTGCCCCCATCCCCCCGCCCCGTGCCATTGTGATCGACGGCGACCTGACGCACCATATTGCCGTCGCCCAGACTCCCAGGTCAGCGAACAATGCTGGAGCTAAAGCCAAGACCGACCACCGGTTCCCCCCGGGCTCAGGCAGCACGCGAGAGCCAGCAACCCCGCAGGCTGCTGCTCGCACTCGTTCTCTTGCTGGTTGCGCTGGCTGGCGTTCTGTGGAGAGACCGCGGTTTCTGGTTCGGCTCAGACCAAGCCTTATTGGACTCGTCCGAAGCTTCCGAGCCTTCAGTCGCGCCCCGGAGAGTCGCAAAATCGGCTGCCAGCGCCGTCGGGCCAACTGCCTCAGCTCCTGCGAAGAAGAATGTCGTTGGAGCCAGGAATTCCGCGGAGCCGAAGCCTGCGGATGCGCCCGCGGCAGAAACCATCCGCACCGTGCTGCCTCCTCTGGACGTTGAGGTGGTGGCGGGCGATACACATCGCACGCTTCATCCCGGCAGCAATGCCGCGAAGGTTGAGATCACGCATCGTGAAGCGGTCGTTCCGGCACAGTCGACCGCGAATCTTGCCGTAGCCACGAATGCAGCCGAGCTCGAGCCGCTGGCCACCGACGCGCTCCGGCCGCCGACGCAATCCTATCCGCTGCTGGCGAAGCACATGAACGTGCAGGGATCGGTGGTGCTGCAGGCGCTCATCGGAGCCGACGGCGTCGTTCAGAATCTCCACGTGCTGACTGGCCCCGCCATCCTGGCTTCGGCTGCCCAGCAAGCGGTACGCGAGTGGCGCTTCAAACCAATCCTGCAGAACGGTCAGCCGGTCGAATCCAAAGCCACGATTACGGTGAACTTCACCATCAAAATCGCGGACGGTTCTGAGAAGACTACCCTCGCTGAGAGCCGGCCCTTGATCATCGAGTCACTCACGCGTTAGCCTTAATCATCTGCTCGGCATGCTTGCGCGAAGTGTCGGTTAGCTTCGCTCCGCTTAGCATCCGCGCAACTTCTTCCGTACGCTCCTCGCCGCTTACCCGGCGGATACTCGTGTGCGTGCGCCCCCCGGATTCCTTCTTCTCAATGACGTAATGATGATCGCCAAACGTAGCGATCTGCGGCAGATGCGTCACGCACAAAACTTGATTCGATCTCGCCAAAGACTTCAGCTTCTTGCCCACACTCTCGGCCGCGCGCCCCCCGATGCCGGTATCGATCTCGTCGAACACGAGAGTCCTTTGGGTGCCCCACCCTTGTCGCGTCTTTTGCGACAGGGTGGGGGTTTTGACTTTCTCACGCCCCCGCTCCTCGCGAACGCTTCCTGCCTCCACGCTGGCCTTCAGCGCCAGCATCACCCGCGACAGTTCCCCGCCCGACGCGATGTGTTCCAACTGTCGTAGCGGTTCGCCTGGATTGGTCGAAATCATATACACCACCTGATCGATGCCGGAGCCACTCCAGTTCCCTTCTTCTTCCGAACTCGTCATCTCGATCCGGAACACCGACTTCATCGCCAGATCGTTGATCTCCGCCTCTACCAACTTCTCCAGCGCCCGCGCCGCCTCCGCCCGTTTCTTCGACAGCCCTCGCGCCGTCCGCAGATATCCCTCGGCGGCTTTCGCCAATTCACTTCGCAACTGGCGGAGAATCTCGTCTTTGTTCTCGATCTCCGATAACTTGAGCGCCACGTCCGCTCCAAACTGAATTACTTCATCCAGCGTTGGCCCATACTTGCGCTTCAGCCGGTCCAGCAGCGCCAGCCGGTCTTCCACATGTGCCAGATGTTCCGGCGATGCATGAATGCCTCCGGCATAGTCACGCACGGTGGCACCGACGTCCTCGACACTGATACGCGCCGTCTCCAGCGCAGTCAGCGCTTCCTGGAATTTCGGCTCGTAGCGAGTCAACTCCTCGACCTGCTTCTGCGCTGCCCGCAGCGACGACGCTGTCGACCCGTTCCCCTCGTACAGCAGGTCAAAAGCATTCATCGCCGCGTTGTAGATTTTTTCGGCATTGGCCAGAACCCGCTTCTCGCCCTCCAGTCGCTCGTCCTCTCCGCTTTGCGGATGTCCCTCTTCGATCTCCCGCTTCTGAAACATCCACAAATCGACCAGGCGCAGCCGGTCCTGCTCCCCGTGCTCCAACTCGTCAATCCGCGTGCGAATCCCTTTCCACGCCGCGAACGCCGCCTCCACCGTCTCAAGCTGGCTGCCCGCGTACGCGTCGAGTAGTCCCAACCGCGCCGGCCCATCAAACGCCAGCATGGATTCGTTCTGCGCGTGGATGGTCGCCAGATGCGGCGCCAGCAACCGCAACACCGCCACCGTGGCCGGCTGATTGTTCACGAAAACGCGGCCTTTGCCTCCGGCCGCAATCTCCCGCCGCAGAATGAGCGACCCATCGTCGGATTCATCCAGCCCGTTGGCCTCGAGAATCTTCGCCAACGATTTCTCCGCCGTCCCTCCACCCTCGAACACGGCCGCCACCACCGCCCGCTCCGTCCCGGTCCGGATCACCTCGCTCGAAGCCTTCTCGCCCAGTAGAAGCGCCAGGGCATCCACCAGGATCGACTTCCCCGCCCCGGTCTCGCCCGTCAGCAGGTTCAGCCCGTGGCCAAACTCCACCACCAGGTTGTCGATCACCGCGTAATTTTCCAGCCGCATTTCAACCAACACGATTCATCCTGTACGCGAAGCGATTTGCAGAACTTGGCCGCAGCATAGCACGAAAATCGAACGCGAGATGTGCCGCTGTAGAACACTCTAGCACCGCATACAACCTGTTCTTCTCCTCGAGTTCCTCCGCGCTGGGCGGTCTCCGCAAGACACGAGTCGCACAAACCCCGGCCCAGCGCCCCCTTTACCCCAAAGTCCCAATTTCACGCGTGGACTTGAGGGCGAAGGGTTTGAGCGGGATGACCTGACTACAACATTTGCTCGCTTCCGCATTGCCCGCAGAAAGGCTTGGTGCTGCTGACGAGAGAGCGTGGAGTGGAAAATGGCGAGCAAGGTCGGGCAAAGCGTGCGCTAGACTATCCCGATGACTCAGCAGTCGGAAAAGGCGAGACGCCGGTTTCATCCTCATGCAGGTACGCGTGCCGATTCGCTCGACGGGCTTTTACTGGCGACCTTTTGGCAAAGGCTGCTCGGACACTGCGTCGACCTTCTGGTTGCGGTGATCATCTGGTTCCCGCTTGAATTCTCGTGGCGACACTTTCTTCTTCATGAGACGAACATTCACATCGTCTGGGACTTTCACGAAGTCGGGAACATCGTCGTGATGGTTCTCTATTGGGGATTGGCCAATTATTTTGGCAACGGACAAACGCCAGGCAAGTGGGTTGCGCGCACAAGAGTTCTGTCGGTTACGAGCGAACGCATGGGACTTTGGCAATCCGTCGAGCGCGGGTTGGGGTATGGCGCGGCGGTGCTGGAGTTAGGGTTGGGGTTCTTGCAGTTTTTTTGGGACCGCAATCGGATGTGTGCGCAGGATCGGCTCGCCGAGACGATTGTGATTGACGTGAGAAAACAGAAGGCAGCCGCCAATCGGAACGACGAGGTTGGCGTCGTCTAACTCTTAGGGCATCCCGTTTGTCTTCTGACCTCTGGAACCGTGTCAACGAGTGCTATGGCCTGATTTTCGTCATTCATCACCGCATCTAGCAACTACTGTGAGGCCCACAACGCCATGAGAACGCCGCACGCTTGACGGTGCTTAGGGTCGCTACTCTTGATCGCAATAGCCGAAATCGGGCTTTAGATCTCTACTCTCGTCTGTACAGACGTATCTCACTGGTTGAGATGAGAAAACTCCCGATGATGTCCTCGCGTACACTACCAGTTCAAAGCTATTCAAATGAGCCTGGAAGGCCCATTTTTCCTGAGGCATATCAAGCAACTTGCCAATCGACTTGCCCCCGTCCACAGCAAATGGAAAAGTGCGGCTTTCGACTTCGACGGCGTCGTTCAGCAACGACATGGATTTCTCGCTTTTCCTTTCTTCCGTCGCCTCACAACAGGCGCAGCCACTCCGGGACTTGGTTTTCAGCTCAAACCTCCAGTGAAATGCCACTTCGTTGTCGGGAATAAGATGCGGATCGATCCTGCGCATCGTCGCAGATATGTGAGTAACGTGTTTGATGTTTTGGGTCGCACCAGTGTTTGTGAATGTCACAGGAAGCAAGAGCTGCGCATACCCATACTTCGACAGTGCAACACCGACTTTGTCGGGCATTATGATCTGTAACTGTCCGGGTTTGAGAGAGACCTGGTAAGCTGTCAATAGCGAAAGTGTCAACGCGATCACGGACAGCCACGAGGGCGGCTGTCTTATCCAGCGCAGGAAGCCTCCAGACTCGTCCCCATTTGTTTGAGAGTTCTTCATTTTTCAGCTCCTTCCCGCAACGCTTAAAAAACTGCCACCTAATATTTTGCGCCTCCCCGAAACACGAAAGCACGGAGTTAGGTCACATGGTGGAGTGATTGCGCCGACGCTGCGCCGATAACTTACGACAAATCCCCATAGCGTTCATCGACCGACGCCCTGAGCTCCATCAAGCCATAGACCGCGCCCGTACCCAGCACGTGCCAACGGCTTCCTCCCCATGCCCCCGGAACCATCTCATGAAGCCATTTCCTCTCCAACATCATCTAAAATGACTTATGCTCACAGCCCGACCCTCTGAGGTCGATGCCGCTTCGCTTCAGATCCCCTCCACCATGCAGGCAGCCGTCTACCGCAGCGTCAACGAAGTCCACCTCGAAACCGTGCCCGTCCCCAGCATCGGCCCAGGAGAGATGCTCGTCCGCGTGCACACTTGCGGCGTCTGTGGCACGGACCTCAAAAAGATTTCCACAGGCTCGCATTCCGCCCCCCGCATCTTCGGACACGAGACCTCCGGCATCGTCGCCGCCGTCGGCGAAGGAGTGAACGACTACCGCCCTGGCGACCGGGTCATGGTCTTCCACCATATTCCCTGCCGCGAGTGTTTCTACTGTCAGAACAAGACCTTCGCTCAATGTACGACCTACAAGAAAGTCGGCTGCACCGCCGGATTCGAGCCTTCTGGCGGGGGTTTTGCCGAGTATGTGCGGGTCATGGACTGGATCGTCCAGCACGGCACCGTCCGCATCCCAGACGGCGTCTCGTTCGAGCAAGCTTGCTTCGTCGAGCCCATCAACACTTGTATGAAGGGCGTCGACGCCCTGCGCCTCCGACGTGGCGAAACCGTGCTGGCCATCGGACAGGGTCCCATCGGCATCATATTGAGCGTATTGGCCCGCCGGGCAGGGGCCACCTTAATTACTTCCGATTTGTATCCCGAGAGGCTTAGAATAGGAGCATCCTTCGGGTTAGAGCAGACAATTGATGCTTCGCGGGCAAACGTGGTTGAGCGCGTCCGCGATTTGACGGAGGGACGTGGCGCCGACGCGGTGATTCTCGCGGTCGGCGGCAATTCCCTGATTCGTACCGCGATGGATGCGGCCCGTCCCGGGGGACGGGTATTGCTTTTTGCACAAACGCAGCACGGAGAGGCCGTGATCGATCCTGCAGCCGTCTGTGTCGATGAGAAGAGTTTAGTGGGGTCCTACAGTGCATCAGTCGACCTGCAAGAAGAGTCAGTTCGTTTTGTCATGAATCGCGAGATGGATCTGGAGCGCCTTGTCAGCCATCGCTTTCCGCTCGCCGAGAGCACGCAAGCCTTGGATCTGGCGGCGCATCCGCAACCTTCATCGATGAAGATTCTGATTCAGCCTGGCAGTACTTGGGGCCGGTAGCTAACTGGCCGGTAGCAACTGGAAGGAAGTCTGCAGTGAATGGAAAAATGACCGCCGCCGTCCTGTACGGCAAAGAAGACCTGAAGATTGAAAAAGTTCCCATCCCTCGCGTGGGTGACGGCGAGGTTCTGGTCAAGGTGCAGGTCGCCTTGACCTGTGGCACAGACCTCAAGGTCTACCAGCGCGGCTACCATGCGCGCATGATTGTCCCTCCCGCGCTCTTCGGCCACGAACTGGCCGGAGTCATCGAGGAGGTCGGCGCCGGCGTCAATGGCTTCAAGAAGGGGATGCGGGTCGTCGCGCTGAACTCCGCCCCCTGCCAGATGTGCTTCTACTGTTCCAAACACCAGGAGAATCTCTGTGAAGATCTCCTCTTCAACAACGGTGCCTACGCGGAATACATTCGCGTACCCCGGCGCATTGTTGAAGCGAACATGCTGATTATCCCGCCCAACGTCACCTTCGAAGACGCCGCCATGACGGAGCCTCTGGCCTGCGTCCTACGCGGTCTGCATGAAACCGGAGTCGAGATCGGCGACACCGTTACCATTCTGGGCGGTGGCCCCATCGGCCTGATGTTCGTGCAGGTTGCCCGCGCCATCGGTTGCAACGTGATTTCCGTCGTCAAACGCGACGGCCAGGTCGACGCCGCCAAGCAGATGGGCGCCCACGAAATCGTGCAGACCACAAAAGTGACGAGCGTGGTCGAAGCCGTCCGCGCGCTCTCCCCGCAAAAACGTGGATGCGACGTCGTCATTGAAGCCGTAGGCAAGCCAGAGGCCTGGGAGTGGGCCGTCGACATGGTTCGCAAGGGCGGCACCGTGAATTTCTTCGGGGGCTGCGCCAGTGGGACAAAAGTGCAACTCGAGACCAATCGCCTGCACTATTCCGAAATCACTCTGAAAGCCACGTTCCACCACACTCCAGAAACCGTTCGCCGGGCCTTCGGATTGATCGCGGCCAAGAAGATTCGTCCCACCGACTACATCACCGGGGAGGCGCCGCTCTCGCGTCTGCAGCAGGTCCTGCGTCACATGCTGAACCGCGGAGGCGACATCAAAACCGCAATCATCCCCGGTCACTAGTTCGTCGGTGGGTAGCTGGTCATCGTGAGCGGAGTAAATGGTTCGCGAACGCGGACCATTTACGCAATCGAAGGATCCCTGCATCGCCTGAACTGGCGAGAACGCGAAGAGGAAGTCTCACGGCGCTCTCGATTGTTTGGATCATATGTTTGGATTTGAATGACCCAACTCGCCACCCAAAACCCGCCGCTCGCCTCCCCCGCCGCACTCGGCTGGTCCCGCCTGCCCGCCAACTACGCCATCCCCTCAACTCCGCCCACGCTCGCCGAAGCCCGCGAATACTGCGCCCGCCTGGCCCGCACCCATTACGAAAACTTTTCGGTCGCGAGCTGGTTCCTTCCGCGCCGCCTGCGCCAGCATTTCTTCAACGTATACGCCTACTGCCGCATCTCCGACGACCTCGGCGACGAAGTCGGCGATACCACCGCCTCCCTCGAACTCCTCGACCAGTGGCAGCACGAACTCGACGCGTGCTACAAAGGCGCTCCGAAACATCCTGTGTTTGTAGCGCTTGCCGAGACCGTTCGCACCTTCGACATTCCGAAACACGAATTCTCCGACCTGCTAATGGCCTTCCGCCAAGACCAAACGGTCACGCGCTTCGAGACATTCAACGATGTGCTAGCCTATTGCCGCTATTCCGCGAACCCCGTCGGTCACCTCGTGCTTTACCTCTGCGGCTATCGCGACCCCGAACGCCAGCAGCTTTCCGATTTCACCTGCACTGCCCTGCAGCTTGCCAACTTCTGGCAGGACGTCAGCGTCGACTACGCCAAAGGCCGCATCTACCTTCCGCTCGAAGGCCTGCGCCGTTTCGGCGTCAGCGAGGAAAACATCGCCTGCAACCAAAACACGCCGGCCTTCTGCGCCATGATGAAGTTCGAAGTCGAACGCGCCCGCGACTGGTTCCGTCAGGGACTTCCCCTGATCGGCAACGTCGATCGCGAACTGGCCATCGACCTCGATCTCTTCAGCCGGGGTGGCCAGGAAATCCTGAGCGCGATTGAGGAGCAAGACTACGCTGTTCTGGGAAACCGTCCAGCCATCTCAAAGCCCCGCAAACTGGCTCTGGTCGCGCGCGCCGCACTGGCTAAGCTGGTCGGAGTTGGAGGGACAACAGGGGGTGCCAAAGCATGAGCGCCGGCACCCAGCAAGTCATCCTTCCCTGGACCCCAGCACCGCGCCAGCTTGTCATGGCGTATTCCGTGTGCCGCGGAATCACGCGCACTGCGGCGAAGAATTTTTACTACGCCTTTCTCGTTCTCCCGCGCCGGAAGCGAGAAGCCCTGTGCGCCGTCTACGCCTTCATGCGCCGCTGCGACGATATTGCCGACGACTCGTCGCTGAGTCTGCCTGAACGCCGCCAGAAACTTGACAGCTGGCTCGACGCCCTCCATCGTGCGCAGCAAGGCGAGCCCACCGACGACGCGATCCTGCTCGCCCTGACCGATGCTCAGCGCCGCTACCAGATCACCGCCGGATTGCTCGACGAACTCGCCCACGGCACGGCCATGGACCTTGAGGATGCTGAGACTTCCGTACAGACCAGCAGTGCTCCGGGCCTCACCATCCAGTACAAGACTTTCGAAGATCTCCGCCTCTACTGCTACCGCGTCGCTTCCATCGTCGGCTTGGTCTGCATCCATGTCTTCGGCTACCGCGATCCCGATGCCGAGCCCTTGGCCGAGCGTTGCGGCCTAGCCTTCCAGCTCACAAACATCATTCGCGACGTGAAGGAAGACGCCAGCATGGGCAGGATCTATCTCCCGGAGGAAGATCTGGCTAAGTTCAGCCTCTCCGCGTCGGAACTCCTCGCCACCCCGGACCCCGCGCGCTTCCGGCCTTTGCTGGCCCTCGAAGCCGACCGCGCTCGCGAGTTCTACGCCTCCGGCGAGGCGCTGATCCCCTATGTCGCGGAAGACAGCCAGCCTGCGCTGTGGGTTCTGGTGACCATCTACCGCCGCTTGCTCGAGAGAATCGCCGAGAAGCAGTACGACGTGTTCACCGCCAAAGTCGCCCTGAGCACATGGGAAAAGCTTCGCATCCTTGGGAAAGGCTTCTTCAAGCGCCTAACGTGAACTCGCGAGTACTCCAGAGTCTTTGTCATCCTGAGGCGCCCGCATTTGGCGCCGAAGGATCTGGGCGAGCCGCGCGACGCGTCGCGTTCTTTGCGACGCAACAATCGAGCGTTTGGCTCGCATCCCGATAAAGTTTCCGACCGCATGCCCCCCACGCCAACCCAACCAACCGTAGCGGTCGCCGGAGGCGGCCTCGCCGGACTGGCCGCCGCATGCGCCCTGTCTAACGCGGGATTCCGCGTCACACTCTTCGAGAAGCGGCCCTTCCTCGGCGGTCGAGCCTCGTCGTGGGAACATCCCGGCACCGGCGAAGTGGTCGACAACTGCCAGCACGTCCTGTTCCGCGTGTGCACCAATCTGATGGAGTTCTACGAACGCATCGGAGTCGCCAACCAGATCCGCTGGTACGACCAGATGAATTTCATCGAGCCCGGCGGCCGCACATCGGTGATGAAATCATCGTTCCTTCCCGCACCGCTTCACACCGCGCCTTCGTTTTTCGGATTCCCGTTTCTGAGCGCCGCCGACAAGCTCTCCATCGCGCGCGCGCTAGTCCCGCTCACTCTCACCGTTCAGCGCGACACTGGAAAATCGTTTCAAGAATGGCTCGACCGGCACGGCCAAACCAAACATGCCGTCGAGCGTTTCTGGCGGCCAATCCTCGTCAGCGCCCTCAGCGAGGAACTCGACCTCGTTTCCATTTCCGCCGCAGCTCAGGTCGTGCGCGAGTCAATGAAGTCTCCCGGCGCTCGACACATGGGAGTCCCGACCGTCCCTCTCACCGATCTCTACAACAAAGCGGGCGACTACATTCGCGCACGCGGCGGCGTGCTGCATTTCCGGAGTCCGCTCGAAACTTTTACCGCCGACGATTCGCAGGTGCGAGTCCGGCTGCGATCTCAGGAACAGCGATCTCAAGAAGAAATTCAAGAAGAAAAGTTTGACTATCTCGTCGTCGCCCTGCCCTTCGATGCCCTCGACCGCGTTCTGCCCGACGCTCCCGAGAGCGCACCGATCCGCGAGAATCTCACCCATTTCGAGAACTCTCCCATCACCGGCATCCACCTCTGGTTCGACCGCCAGATTTCCACCCTAGACCACGCCGTCCTACTCGAGCGCACCATCCAATGGATGTTCCACAAATCACGCTTGCAGCCCATTCGCTCGCAGGCCAATGAAGGAACAACCGGGAGCTATATTGAACTCGTGGTCAGCTCCTCGAAAACGCTGATCGACAAATCGCGCTCCGAAATCGTCGACCTCGCCCTCGCCGAAGTCCGCGAATTTTTCCCCGCCGCGCGCGAGGCCACCCTCGTGAAATCCACCGTCATCAAGGAAGTGAACGCGACCTACTCTCCGCGCCCCGGAATCGACGCCCACCGTCCCGCCACCGCGACCGAGTGGCCACGCGTGTTTCTCGCCGGAGACTGGACGGCCACCGGCTGGCCCGCCACCATGGAGAGCGCCGTCCGTAGCGGATATCTAGCCGCCGAAGCCATTGCGCGTGCAGCCGGCATGAAAGATTCCCGCTTCCTATCGCCCGACCTGCCCGCCACAGGCCTAATGCGCCTCTTCGCGCAATCCCGGGGGGCGGTTATGAATGGCAGGATCGTCTCGCTTCGCGAGACGGACAGCCGAGGGCGGCTGTCCCCACATGGGTTGTTTTGGGCGCACAGGTTCTGAATGACGGCCAGCGAGAACGAGCCGAGCCTTGCTCGGCCTGTCCGGGTTCCTTCGGCTCCGCTCAGGACAAGCTCCGACCCGGACCCACGTGGGCTATGCCCGGAGAGTCTCACAAGTCAACGCACTCCCCGACACAAATCTTGCGCTCCCCACCGCCCTATACCATGATGGAGCCGCATGAAGATTCCGAGAAAGTCTCTCCGCATCAGTTGGGTAATGGCATTCATCCTCTGTCTCTCCGCCACCTCCGCCTGGGCCAAGGGACAAACCCGGCACTACTACATCGCCGCCGAATACGTAACCTGGAACTACGCTCCCAGTGGACGCGATCTGCTCGACGGCCGTCCCATCCCCGCAATGTGGTCGAATCACTTGCAATATCCCAAGACACGCTACATCGAATACACCGACAGCACGTTCTCGTCACAGAAGCCACAACCCGAGTGGCTAGGCATCCTGGGTCCCGCGATTCGCGCCGAAGTCGGCGACACCGTCGTGGTCGAATTCCTCAACCGCACGCGCGAGCCTCACGGCATCCATCCTCACGGCCTGCGCTATGACAAGGCGAACGAGGGGGCCTTATATCTTCCTTCCGGCGCTGGTGCCAGCGTTCCCGCCGGAGCAAAGTTCACCTATCATTGGTTCGCCGATGCCGAGAGCGGTCCGGCCGCGGGAGATTCCAGTTCCGTGGTTTGGTGGTATCACGCCCATGTCGATCCCAGCATGGAGATCAACGACGGCTTGCTCGGCCCCATCGTCATCACCGCCGCCGGAAAGGCCCGCCCCGACGGCACTCCCAGGGATGTCGACCGCGAGTTCATTGCCCTCTTCATGATTTTCGACGAAGAGCACGGCAAAGACTCCGGCCTGTTTCACACCATCAACGGATACATCTACGGTAATCTGCCCGGCCTCGTCATGAAGGAGGGAGAAAGAGTCCGTTGGTACTTGCTCGGCATGGGCAACGAAAAAGATCTGCACACGCCGCACTGGCACGGCAAAACCGTGACCCACGCGCAAAGACGCACCGACGTGATCGAACTTCTGCCCGCCAGCATGACCAGCGTCGATATGCTGGCCGACAATCCCGGCACCTGGATGTTTCACTGCCACGTCGCAGATCACATGGAAGCCGGAATGATGGCCAGCTATACGATCCTCCCGCGCTCCACTCGCTCCTGTCCCATCCAGTTCAAGTCAGGCGACTTCTGGCAGGGCCTCGGATCGGCGCCAACGCAGTATGGCGAACCATCGATCGAAGTGAGGAACAATAGCTCCGCAACCATCCGGAAAGTTGTTCTGCTCTCCGGATACTTCGTGCACACGCCGCAGTATCTCCGCCGCACACCCTATCAATGGACGACGACCCAGATCATTCCTCCCCGATCCACCACAACTCTGAAACTCGGAGACCCATCCGAACGCAACCACCTGCGCGCCTTCTATTCCGACGACATCACCGGCCTCATGCTCTATCCCGAACGAATCGAATACTCCGACGGCCGCGTCTGGACCTCCAAAGATTTTGGAGAGTGTTTCGGCACCCTGTGGCGCGACAAGAGCAAGCGCCAGCTCCTGACCTTGCCCCCGCTCCAACCCGAAGACCAGGAGGCCGAAGAGGAAGAAGAGTAACGGCGGCGACTGGAACCCGACCTGGATTCGTTAGAAATGCAACGTCATTCCCGTTTTGGGAGTGAGCCACAACCGTCTCACAAATGGATTCGGGAAGAGCACGGCTTTCAGCCGCGCCGCTACGGATCCAGTTGAGATGCCAGCTTTAGCCAGTGAGGAAACCTCTCTTCCACTCGCGCGTTTCAGCCTGACCCAGCCGTATCCCGTGGTAACTAAACTCCTGTACTTCTAAGCCGATACAGATGGCATGGACGGGCGTGACATCGAACCGCGAACGGCGATATGGGCCGTGGCCGAGGTCTCATGGGAGGACAAATCGGGAGCGTCAAACCACGCTCCGGCAACCCTCGAAGACACGTCTCCATCCGGCGCTTGCCTTCGGGTCAAGACTCCCATCACGGTCGGATCCGAGCTCACCGTGAAGTGGCATCGAGAACAGTTTTCCGCGATTGCCCGAAACTGCCGCCGCGATGGCGGAGATTTTCTCTTAGGCGTTCACCGCCAAACATCCGCACCCCGCGCCCAAAGCGCCTCGGCAAAGCAGGAAGCCAAGCAGAACAAAGCCGCCGCGACTGCTTCCCCGCCCGAGCCGGCTCAAGTGTCTCCCGCCGCAACCGTTCCGGCGATGAAGCCTGGGGCAAAGCGCGATGCTGCGTGGAACGATGCTGCCCAGCGCAACCCCGTATCGCGCAATGTTGCGCCAGACCGCGAGACTGCCTCGACGACCCGCGCCCAACAAAACCATTCTCAGGGATCTGCCCCTCGACGAGCCGATCCGGTTCCACGAGCTCCGTCTCAACCCAAGGGCTCATCCCCTCGTCAAGAAAGGAAAGTTATGGAATCCAAAGGATTCTTTCCTAAGCTCTGGCGCCGCCAGCAGAACGATACCGGCGCGCCCGACAAAGTTACATCCAAGGAGGCTCCAGTGAACAAATCCGATGCCGCGGAAGGCTTTTCCGGCCCACAGACCGATCTGCTGTCCTACGAAGACATTTACCACGCTGCCGGAATCCTCAGCCCGCGTTCCGGATACGGCATTCACAAAGTCGTCGAGATGCTCAACAGCGACCGCCTCCGCGACTTGTCGAAAGACGTCAAGCGCGCCTCCGTACTGATGGCTCTCGACGCCGCCGGAACTTCGGCCGAAGATCTGCTCCAGGACGCGACGCGGCGCCAGCTAGCCCTCGATTCCTATGCCGCTGGCCAGCAGAAACAGTTGGAGGAATTCGAAGCGCGCAAGGCCCAGGAAAACGCTCAGATTCAGGCGGAACTGGACCGCGTTACCGCCCACTACGCCGAGCGCATCCAGCGCAACCACGATCAGATCGCGAGAGAGAAAGAAACACTGCGCAACTGGCAGATGGCGAAACAGAACGAGAGTCAACGAATTGCCGAAGTGATCGAATTATGCACGAAGCAGCCCGCTGCGGCGCCCGCGCGTGATCCGCAATCCGCGCCGTCTGCGGCAAGCAGCTCTACCTCCGCGACGGCGAGCACTCCGGTGCAAGCGGCGAAGGCCTCGGCCGGAAGCTAGAAACCCGGGTCGGAAGGCTCGCGGGTCCGAGTGTCTGTAGGTCCGGGTCTTTGTGGGCCCGGGCGGATGAACGTCAATTTGGAGCACTTGGCGGACCGCCGCATTATCTTGCCTGCTTCACAGTTGCATTGTCACCATAGAGAAAGTCTGGTGGAGCGGCGACCTTGACTACGACGTTCTTCATGGTCAGGTTCGCGTTCGATATCTTTGAGCCCTTCTCCGCTGAAATGGTGACGTTGTCGAGAATGAGGTCTTGAACCGGACTCTCGGGCAATCCGGCGATTTGCATCGCTCTCGCTGCGCCGGTCGCGGTCACGTTGGTGATGAAGATGTTCTTGAAGCGCGGCGTGTGCTCAGCCATGGGCTGTTTCTTGTCCGAATCAGGGATGTGGGGATAGTACTCGGTGATGAGGATCGGTGTGCCGACGTCGGTCATCTTGATGTTCGAGTATTTGAGATTGTAGACGTCATTGCCGCGTGTACGGTTGGACTTGACTCGGATGCCATTGTCGGTCTGGTGGAACGTGACATCGTCGACGGTGACGTCGTGAACACCGCCGGCAACTTCGCTGCCGATGGAGAGACCGTGGCCATGCAACAAGGTGCTGTTCGTGACGACGACATCGTAGGTGGGAATGTTCGGCTCGCCGCGCTCGACCAGGCCCGACTTGATGGCAATGTCGTCGTCTCCAGTATCGATCGTCACGTGGTCGATCTTGATGTGGGCCGATGAGAATGGATCGATACCGTCGGTGTTCGGTGAGTTGGGCGGGTTCTTGATGGTGATGTTGGTGATCTGGACGCCTTCGCACTGGAACAGAGCGATGGTGTACATCGGCGAATTGCGGATGGTGATGCCATCAAAAACGACCTGTTTTGACTGGACCAGATCGAAGAGCATGGGGCGCGTCTGGCCCCGAGCGTTGCCGCTGGTGTTGGCTTTTCTCCGGTTCGCCCTAGCGATGTCCCACCACGGTTTTCCCGAGCCGTCGATGACGCCTTCTCCAGTAAAGGCAATGTCGGTCAGGTTATCTCCGTGCAACAAGGCGACGCGGCGCCAATTGCTCTCTGGCCCTGGGCGAACAGGATAGTCCTCGAGTTTGAGCGAGCCGAGCAGAACGGCGCCCTTGTCGAGTTGCAGATGCACGTGACTCTTTATGGTGAGCGGCGCGGAGAGGTAGGTACCAGCGGTCATGTGAACCGTGCCACCTCCCTTGCTGGCGCATGCATCAATGGCGGACTCGATCGCCTGTGTGTCCGGCGTCTTGCCGTCGCCCTTTGCTCCGAAAGTGCGTGGGTCACACACGGCGGACGGATCTAGGATCTGGTGCGGCACGCGACTGATTTCCTCCGCCTCAGAAGTTGGCTGCTGATTTGTCTGGCCCGGCGAGGACGGGGAGTTCTCGTGCTGGGCTCGAAGAGAAACTACCAAGCAAAAGAGGCAGGCGAGGAAGACAACAGAATTACGCATGACCGCCTCCTTAGCTATTACTGGCAAACTCAACACTATAGAACAGGTCGCCGATGTCCTCGCTCGAGAAGAGGCAGACGAGGAAAACGCCAGAGGCTCCTGACCTGCTATAGTAGTAATTGGGGTGGTTACGTTTTTCTCCTCTTTCAGGTCTTCTGACCTAAGCCAGTCCATCTGAAGTTCTCTCACCTTAGGCTTTTCAGCGAGTGAGCGGTCCGCAAAGCGGCGATCTTGCGCGAAGTGGATCAACTCCGCGGTGTCAGCATGCACTCAAGCGGACGGCGCGGATGGCTGGGTCGATGCAGAACTCGCCAGGAAGGGTCGCTCTTATGAACGCAACCAGCATTTCCTTCGGTCTGCTTATCGTGATGGTCACGATCCTGCTGCTCCGCTGGATGCTAAAAATGAAACCGGAGACGATCGGGTTTCGATCGCAGAGGATGTGTCCGTCTTGCGGATTGATCACATCTCGACTAAATCCTCGTTGCTTGGAGTGTGGCGTAGCCAGCATTTCGAAAAGGTAAATGGGGTTGGAAATCAATCGCTACTGGGCTGACGATTCTCATGGCCGTTTTCCCACAAAGGACACAAATATGAAAAACATAAAATTTGTTGTGAAAGTAAACCGAGGCGGCAACCGCGCCATGCAATATGTGCAGCGAGTCGATTCGACACCAATCCACATGACAACCGACCGTAAGCTGGCACTGGTGATGGGGAAATTCACGGCGGAAGACGCCATCAAGTCCCTGCAGAACTCCCGGTGCGTGCCGGAATTAGAGTCCGTGCGGGTCAGTGCCTGAGGTCGAACGGTTTGCGCGGAGGCAATTTGCCTCGAGGTAGGTCCATGTAAGCGGGCTAGGGGGCGTCTACCCCGCCAGCAGCGCCACTCCTGCAGCTACGAGCAACGCGGCGATCCAGCGGCGGCGGTCGACTTTTTCGTGGAGGAAGATTTTCGCGGCGAAGGCGTTGCCGATGAATGTGAGGGAGGCCGAGGCGGGGGCGACCACGCTCAGCGGTCCCCAAGACAGCGCGAACAGCAGGCTGAAAAATGCCGCGGACATGGCCACAATTCCCAGCAGAAAATTCGAATTTCCTGCCGTGCGGCGCACCACCATCCACGCGCCGCGCTGTCTTAGGAGAACTCCGACGTCGCCGACCTGCTTCATGGCGCGAGCCAGCAGAACGTCCCCAACCACAGCGCCCAGGGCAATGGCAAGAATCGCGCTCCAAGTGTAAATCTGTCTCATGATTGGGTTCCGGTGGACGCCGCTGCGACTGCGACTGTCTTTACGCTTTCGGCAGGGTCCGAGTGACACACAGGCACAGTCAGTGCGGGCCCTCCGGCGACAAAACCGACGCCCCCGGCGATCAACGCAATGCCCACCCAGCGTAACGGTGTGATCTGTTCGTGCAAGGCAAACTTGGCGATCAGCGCCACCAAGACGTAGCCCAGAGACGTGGCAGGCAACACGTAGGTGAGATCGGCCCAGGAAAGAGCCGTCATGTTGAAGATCACGAACGCCAGCAGAAGGACGATCCCAGCGGCAACCCAAGGATTGAGCACCGCAGAAATTACAGCCGGCAGGTGATTCAGGGAAATACTTCCCACCTGCTTCATCCCGTGCGAGAGCATGGAGTCACCGGCGGGTGCGAAAACGGTGACTCCAGCCAGCACAAGATACTTTCGAATGGTCACGGAAAGTCAGGCCTTGAGCAACTCCGCGGCGGCAGCGTCGTCGCTGTGCTTCTTCACCATCTTGTTGCGCTGAGATCGCAGCTTCAAGAAGGTTTTGGCTTCGCGGTAGAGGCGCCGGCGGTCGTTGCTGTCAAACGCCGCCTTCTTCAAGATGCGGAACACGGCTTTCGGACGGAAGTAATACTCATCGTAGAAACGGTGAACGGCCGAGAGTATCTCGTCTGCGGGCAGCCCCGGATACTGAATGTGCGCGAGCTGATGTCCGCCTTCGTCGACCATCTTGTTGTCGCCGACGATGAATCCGTTCTTCACCGCGTAGTCGTAGAGTTCGGTGCCAGGATAGGCATGCGCCACCGAAACCTGGATGGTTTCAACGTCGAGTTCCTTGGCGAACGCGATGCTGTTGTTGATGGTCTCGCGCGACTCGCCCGGCAGTCCCATGATAAAGTCGCCGTGAATCACCAAGCCGAGTTTGTGGCAGTCCTTGGTGAACTGGCGGGCGCGTTCGATGGTCGCGCCTTTTTTGATGTTCTTCAGGATCTGCTGGTCTCCGGATTCGTAGCCGACAATCAGCAGGCGGCATCCCGCTTCCTTCATCGCTTTGAGAGTTTCGAAGTCAGTGGTGACGCGTGAGGTGCAGGACCACGTCAGCTTGAGCGGCTTAAGTTTGGCGCAGAGTTCGATGGTGCGCGCCTTCTGGATGTTGAAGGTGTCGTCGTCGAAGAAAAACTCCTTCACTTGCGGCCAGTACTCCTTGACTTTCGCCATCTCTGCAGCTACGTCATCGGTGGAACGCTTGCGCCACGGATGTCCGCTGAGCGTCTGCGGCCACAGGCAGAATGTGCACTGCGCCGGGCACCCGCGAGTGGTGTAGAGCGACACGAACGGGTTCAGCAGGAATGGCACGTTATAGCGCGTCACATCCAGATCGCGTTTGTAAACGTCGGTCACGTGCGGCAGCGCGTCGAGATCCTGAATCTGCGGGGCGTCAGGATTATGTACGACCTTGCCATCGTTCAGGAACGACACGCCGGGAATCTCTTCCAGCGGCTTGCCCTTGGCGTAGTCGACGACCGCGTAGTCGAATTCTTTGCGGCAGACGAAGTCAATGTCGGGACAATCGCGCAGAGATTTCTCCGGCAGCACGCTAACGTGCGGGCCCACAAAGGCAATCTTGATCTTTGGGTTCGCTTGCTTGATCGCGCGAGACAGACGGATATCGCCAGGGAATCCAGGCGTCGAAGTAAACAGCACGAGGAATTCGTACTGCTTGGCAATCTCAATGGTCTGCTCCGCCGAAACATAGTGCGGCGGTGCGTCCAGCAAGCGCGCGCCCTCCAGCATCCCCGCCGGATAAGCCAGCCACACTGGATACCAGTAACTTTCGATTTCGCGGGTGGCGGGCCAGCGGGAGCCCGCGCCTCCGTCGAAATTCTCAAACGAAGGAGGATTCAGAAATAGTGTTTTTAGAGGCATATTGGGTAGCTTTTTATTTTAGCATTTGCACGAGGGCTGACCCCTTGTTTCTACAGGTTCCCCATCCCCTCGAACATGACCTAAACGCTTGATTTCAATCTACATGCCCGTCGGCGAAAAGGGAATCTCCATGGGGTGAATGCAGTGTTGGATGCAGTGAATGGGGAAAGGGTGCTGTGAGTGGAAGTTATCTTAAGGGATGATCTACTGGGCTTCGCTTGACGATGGTACATGGAAACCGACGCCGCGATCGTCGTTTGCCTTGGTGGTTGCGGCGAGGTCGAGATCGGCGAGGGGAATTTTTTCGGTGCGCTGGGGAGCGAAGGTCCAGAGCGTTTGGCCGACGATGGCGTAGTTCTGCACTTCCTGTTTGTGCCGGTCGCGGAAGACGAGCACGGTGGCTGGCATGATCGCGGCGCCTTCTGGTTTCTGATCACGAGGAGCGGGAGCCGAGTGCGCATAAGCGTCCTGATCGCCGTCGGCCTCTTCCTGGCGCAGCATCCGCTGCTGGTCGAGGCTCTGCGCGTTCATATCGTTCGCGATGGCGCGATCCCGCTCGTAGTCGTCGTCATAGGACGAACCGGAATCCCACCACCAGTAGGGATCGTAGTATCCGCCATACGCATACGGATAAAAGATGCGGCTACGGCAACGGAAGCCAAAGCAGTTGTTTCGGAAGCCGAAGGGGCGAATGCGTTGACCACGGAAGCGATCGTGCAAAAACGGCCCGCGAGAGAAGCCCGCACGCGGGGAACGAATGTGAGTGAAACCACGAGAACCGCCGGAACCGGACCGCATGCCGCTGAAGGCGTGGCCGCCGCTGAAGCCCGCATGGCCCCCGAATCCGCCACCGTGACTAGCGCTGACGCCACCGTGTCCGGCGAAGCCACCGCCATGTCCCCCGCCTGCATGGCCGGCTCCGTGCTGCGCCCACAAGGGTACCGCGAGGAAGAGAGTGCAGGCCGCGAAGGACATCAGGCGACGCATACAACTACAGTATAAACCCGGAACGCAAGTCCTCTTCAACGAATACTCGCCTTGGTAGTGTCTGAGCACATTTCAGACACTACCCTCGCCTTTTGCAGTTTGCCGAAGAACTCATTCTTTTGGCGATGACATCCCGCAGTGGCGGAAGCCGAAACTGATTCTGCGGCACGGCTTACTTACGCCTGCTTGCGTTGCCCGTGCCTGCCAAGCTGACCTGCTGCGGACTTCCAGCGTCGTCATCGGTAATTGAGACCGCCGCAGTTCGGCTACCCGTGGCCGTGGGTGTAAACCACACCCTGATCGCACAGCTTGCACCGGATGCGACGCTGGTACCGCACGTGTTGGTCTGGACAAAGTCGCCGGTATTCAAGCCTGTGATTGTAATGCTCAAGATGTTGACCGTCACGCTTCCTTCGTTGGCAAGCGTGATCGTCCTGGGCAAACTTGCCGTGCCTACCGGCTGGCTGCTGAAGGTTACGCCGCTCGCGGGCGCGATTTGAAGGGAGGTTCCCGTACCCGTCAGAGCGACCATCTGAGGACTTCCGGACGCATTGTCCTTGATGCAGAGCGCTCCAGTTACCGTTCCAGTCGTTATAGGAGCGAAAATAAGGTTAATCGTGCAACTCGCGCCCGGGTTCACCGTCCGGCCACAAGTGCTCTGATGCTTGAATGGACCGGTGGTTGTAACGTTCGTAATGTTCAGAACTCCAGAACCGGTGTTGGTAAGGATTACGAACTGCAATTTGCTGGCTTTGCCAACGACTGTGGCAGGGAAAGTCACGCTGGTGGGAGAGAAACTGACGATCGGTCCTGCGCCGATACCCGTGAGAGAAACGGATTGTGGACTGTTGGGAGCGTTGTCGGTGAAAGTAAGAACGCCGGTGCGCGTGCCCGGTGCGGTGGGCGTAAACGTAACATCGATGGCGCACTGCGCTCCGGCCGCAAGCATGCCGGCGCACTGACTGTCCTGAAGCTGATAGTCGCCGCTGATCTGAACGCCGGCAACGGTCATCGTCGCGCTGCCTGTGTTCGACAGCAAGACTTGCATGGAGCCACTGGTCGTGCCGACAGCCTGCGCACCGAATGACAGCGCAGGGGGATTTGTCTGTGCTGCCGGAGCCTGCAACAGAATAGAAATCGTATTGTCCGCGGAGTTGACAACAGCGATGTCGAGCCGCCCGTCGCCGTTGAAATCTCCGACTGCAATCGATGACGGTGAATTCCCTACTGGAACACTGATTCCGGGCTGGAAGGTGCCATCGCCGTTACCCAAGAATATCTCGATGGTTTGCGCGACGCAGGGACTGGCACAATCATCGGAGTAGATCAAGTCGAGTTTTCCGTCACCGTTGAGGTCGGCAACGGCGACGTCGTTCGAGAATTGCGCGAGCGAAGGCTCTCCGGTCACCGGAGTGAACGTTCCATCGCCGTGACCGCGAAGCAGCCACAATGAGTTGGAACTCGCGTCGTTGATGGCAAAGTCGAGATTGCCATCGCCGTCAAAGTCTGCTACGGCTTGTCGCTGCAGAGTACCCGTGGTGGGATACCCGCTCATGATCTCGGTGGTAAAGTTGCCGGCACCAACTCCGAGGGCAATCTCGCCAACATTGCCAATCAGGTCCAAGATGCCGTCATTGTTGAAGTCGCCGGCAGAAATCCTCGTGGCATCATTCCCCCATCCAGCAAACCCTGCCGCTTGTCCATTGCCCAGGACGAGCTTGACTTGCGTATCGCCGAACGAGTCTACGGGGATGGCAAGATCCATGAGTCCGTCGCCGTCAAAATCAGCGGCCGCGATTGATCCGATGCCGTCCCATCCGTCTTCGTAATGGCCGAGGGTAAAGGTGCCGTCGCCGTTGCCGTAGAAGACGGCATAGCCTGCGCCGTCTGCGTCGTATCTGGCGATCAGGTCAGGACGGCCGTCGCCATTGAGATCTGCGACCGTTAGCAGCGGCACTGCGTCATATTGAAGCTCGTTGGGAAAACAGACTGTAGATGCCGCGGAAAACGTGCCGTCACCATTTCCCAGGAGGATGGAAATCGTTCCATTCCCGCCGAATGTGTAGCACGACCGGTCCGGCTGGTCTTCATTCACGACAGCCAAATCAAGCTTGCCGTCGTTATTGAAGTCCGCGACGACCACTTTCCCCGGGGTCTGTCCCACAGAGATAGTGGTGGTTGAGAAGGTGAGAGAGTTCGTCGGGCTGGTGATTGTGAACGGTACAGGGGTCGAAATCCCCCCGCCCGGGCCCTGGCTAACTACTGTTACGTAGACAGTGCCGGCAGCCGCGATCAAGAAGGCCGGAACATTTGCGGTCAGTTTTTTGGAACTCACAAAACTCGTCGCAAGGGCGACCCCGTTCCAGTTCACGACCGAGCCGGACACAAATCCCGTTCCGTTTACCGTAAGAGTAAATCCGTTTCCGCCGGGCGCTACAGACGCAGGAACAAGCGGCAGACTAACGAAGGGCACAGCGTTCGACTGCGCCAATAACGTGGAGGCTAAGGCGAAGAAGAGGACGAGCGGACCAACAAAACGGGTGCAACGCATAGCTTCTCTCCAGGAACTTCCATGGTTGAGAGGGGACCAATGGTCCTGTTAGGGGGGAAGAATATGCCCGTGCGGCAACCAAATTCAAGCGTATTGCGCTGACTGTTGGACTGGCGGCGAGACACAGACCAGTGAACCTTAGAGCTTTGTCACCGCCACTTGCAGGTCCAGCCGCCAGCGGTTCCAAAGCTACAACGTCGTAAGAGTAACACGGAATGGCCTCAAGGTGATGCAGCGCGGCCCGGCGGTGCCATCCTGACCGACACCTGAGAATTACGGGCGGATCAGTCGTCTCCGGGACGAGTTTTCCATCTTTGTCGCTTGACCCGGCGCTATTTTCGTGGCCCCCCAGCGGGGCTTTCCAGTTCGGGGCGTCAGTCTGAGTCGGTGTTACTTCTTTTTCTTTGCTTTGGCTTTCGTCGGCGCGGACTTGTGTGCAGGCTTTGGCGCAGGTTTCGCGGAGGGTTTCGCAGGCTTAGGTTCGGGCTTGCCGGGCTTGGGTTTTTCGGGAGCTTTGGCCTTCGCGTCTGGCTTGGCGGTTGTAGCGGCAGCAGCAGGAACTGGTACGGGAGCAACTGGTGCCGCACCCTTTCCCTTCTTCCCGGCTTTTGCGGGGGCTGCTGCAGGAGCTTCGGCGGCGGCCTTGGCAGCGCGTCCGCGTCGCGGTGGAGGTGGCGGCGGAGGCGGCGGAGGCGCGAAGGGCTTCAAGAACTTCAGGGTTTCGGTGCGCGAGCGCAGCTTTCCATCCAGCAGGAGCATGAATACTTCGCGGGCAAGTTTTGGATACTCCGGCAGCTGCGGCGTGATCAACAACTCCGTCATTTCGGGCAGCGGAATTCTCTGCTGCACCTGGCGCCACTTGGTGAGATAGTTCTTGATCTTCTGTTCGACAGACTGCTGTTTCGCGGTTACGGCCAGGAACAACACCATCTCCGGCCTTGCCCCGGAGAGCAACTGCCAGGTGCGCGACGGCGTGGCGGCTTCTTTGCCCATCAGGCGCTTGGCGAGTTCCTTGGCGTGGTCTTCAATGTCGCGCCAGGCTTCGACCAGATCTTTGCGCGGGATCAACTTCTGCAGATCCGAGACTTCTTTGTCGGAGAAGCGCGAGGTCAGGAAGTACATGACGGCGGGGCCGGCGTCGGGCGTGTAGCCGAGGTCGACCATCTGCTGGCGCGTCTTCATGAGCTGGGTGAGACCGTTGGTGTCGACCTTGGCAGTGGTCCAGTGGTCGTGGAGGATCTCGAGCCAACCTTCTTTTTCGAGCGTCTTGACGACGTGCAGGGGATCGTCTTCATGCGCGAGCGCGGCGATTTCGTGGCCGATCGAGCTGCGCAGAATGTGGTCGATGTACTTGCCTTCCTTGGCCGCGTCGTAGCGAGCCTGAGTACGTTCTTCGAGCGGCCAGTGGAAACGGGCGGAGAAGCGCGTGGCGCGGATGAGGCGCGAGGGATCTTCGAGGAACGAATAGTTATGAAGGATGCGGATGAGCTTGGCTTCGATATCGGCCACGCCATTGAAGGGATCGAGCAGCAATCCACGCGAACCTTCGTTAAGCGAGAGCGCCATGGCGTTGACGGTGAAGTCGCGGCGGCGCAGATCTTCGTGGATAGTGGCGGGGGTGACGATCGGAGGCTTGCCCGTCTTCTCGTAGCGCTCGGTGCGCGCCATGCTGATCTCGGCGCGGGCGTTACCGGGCAGGGAGATGAAGATGGTGCGCGCGTCCTCGTCGATGGCGGCAATCTTAGCGCCGGCCTTTTCGAGATCCTTCTGGAGCTTGAGCGGGTTGCCCTGGACAGTGAAATCGAGGTCGCGGATGGTGAAGCCGCTGATGATGTCGCGGATTGCGCCACCAGTGAGGTAGAGATTCATGCCCGCGGCGCGGGCTACGTCTTGCACCAGGCCGACGCCCTTCATCTGGTCCGGCGTCAACCGGAGTTCCATCGTGTAAATGTAATCAGCCATTCGTTCTCAAGCGGCCTTCAGGCCGGCGTTTCTGCTGCGATCGTGCGGGCTACGACCAAGACCGGGCCGGGCTGACGAACCGAGCTTTCCACAAGATTTCCACAGGCCCAGTCGCCAAGCGTTCCGACCTCTCAGCCACTGGGATGCAAGTGACTTAGTACAAAGTACTTAGTCGAAATGGAAAGTTTGCGGCAAGCTAAAGAAAATAACACAACGTTTACATTTTGGCTACTGCCAAGGTGTATTCCGGGCGATTTTGGTGGAAAGGTGCGAGAATCAGGGGTCAGAGGTCAGGGGCTAGGGATCGGAAGTCTAGTTAAGCTACTGATTTTGTTGCTGACCCCTAACCCCTAGCCACTGCATTCATGCCTTCAACGCATAAGAAAGTGATCGTTCGCAAGATGGACCGGGACTCGGTCTCCGGCTACGTGTCGCCGTCTCAGTTTGTGAATGAGGGCAAACTGGAACTGCTGAATACGTCGGGAACGGTCATTGCCATGGATTTGAAGGAGATCAAAGGCGTTTATTTTGTGCGCGAGTTCGGGGACTCGGAGTCGCTGACGCGCAAGACGTTTACTTCGCGTCCGCGCTCGGAGGGACTGTGGGTACGGTTGCGCTTCAAGGACAATGAGATCCTTGAGGGCCTGATGCCGGCCGACCTGACCCAGACGACTCCCGAGGGTTTTCTGGTCAACCCGCCCGACCAGCGGTCGAACACCCAGCGAATTTTTGTGCCGCGCACGGCACTGGAGTCGTTGACGGTCCTGGCAGTGATTGGGGCGACGCGGCGGCAGCGGCGCGGAGCGCAGGATCAGCGGCAAGTGCCGATGTTCGAGGAGTAGTGGACGTCGTCTTACGTTGTCAACACCGCCTGCAACCTATTCCGTTGCGAGCTGGCTCGACTGAGAACTGAAGGCGGCTGTCCTCACACGTAGCAATCCAAGAACCGAAACACCGCTGGGGCTCAAATCCGTTGCAATCCGGCATAAGTTGGAGTACCGTTTTGGGTCCACACGGGCCTTGGCCTGGCAAAGAGACGAATCGGGCCTTCTTCCTTCCTCCTGTCCCCGTTCGATCTCGGTGGGTTGTCCATCTCGAGTAGAGGTGTGTCCATGAGAACGATCCCAGTGCCTTCGCCTTCTTCCTTTTCCTTCTTCTCTTTTGTCATCGCGCCAACTCTGGTGGCGGCACTCGTTTTGACTTCGATGCTTTGCGCGCCGGCGCTGGGACAGGAATCGGTACGGGCGGGTGCGCCGCGGTCGCTCATCACGCAACCGGTGGATGATGGGCGGCTTACTACGCTGAAGGGCAACACGCATCCGCTGGCGCGGCCGGAATTCGATCTGGGCACGGCGCCCGCGAGCCTGCCGATGGAGCGGATGCTCCTCGTGCTGAGGCGCAGCGCGGCGCAGGAGGCCGCGCTCACAAAGTTACTTGACGACCAGCAGGACAAAGCCTCGCCGAACTACCACAAGTGGTTGACGCCAGAAAACTTCGGAAAACAATTTGGTCCCAGCGATAGCGACATTCAGACGGTTACTTCATGGCTGCAGTCGCACGGGTTTCAGGTGGGGACGACCAAAGGGCGGACGGTGCTGGAGTTCTCCGGCTCGGCGAGCCAGGTGCAGGAGGCGTTTCACACCGCGATTCACAAGTACGTCGTGAACGGGGAGCAGCACTGGGCGAACGCGAGCGACCCGATGATTCCGACGGCGCTGACGCCGGCTGTGGCGGGAGTGTTATCGCTGCACAATTTCCTGAAGAAGCCGCAGAGCCACCTGGTGAAAGAGCCGGCTGTGGCGCAAATCATTCCTGGGAACAAGAAGCCCCAAGTTACTTTCCCCGCACAAGGCGGCCAGCCTGCGGTCAACGCTCTAGGACCACAAGACTACGCAACGATCTACAACAGCCCTGCGTTCAGCGGAGGAGTTTCGGGCGTGGGCGTCACAATCGGAGTCGTTGGGCGCAGCAATCTTTTCAATGGCGGCCAGGATCTCGATAACTTCGCTTTCACTGTCTTCAGTTGCTGTGGCAGGTTTCAGATCCTGTTGAACGGCCCCGATCCCGGCGACCTGGGAGGCGGCGAAGAGGCTGAAGCCACGTTGGACACGACCTGGTCCGGAGCGGTAGCTCCCGGGGCGATCGCGGACCTAGTGGTCTCCGCGACAACTAACAGCACCGATGGTATTGATCTTTCCGAGGTCTATATCGTCGAAAACAATCTGGCCGACGTCATGACGGAGAGCTTCAGCAGTTGCGAACTCTACGCCACCGATTCCCAGCTAGCCTTCGCTTCCGGCGTTGCAGAGCAAGCCGCAGCGCAGGGCATAACCTACTTCGTGTCTACTGGCGATGACGGGGCCGAAGGCTGCGATGATCCCTCCCTTCCGCCGGCCACGCATCCCATCTCGGTCAATCTGCTCGCATCCACAGCGTTTAACGTCGCTGTGGGCGGCACGATGTTCAACGAGAATGGCCAGGCCAGCAAGTACTGGGGAACGGAAAACCCGGTTGCGGAGTCTGCGATCTCTTACATCCCGGAGAACGTGTGGAATGAGAGCAGTCTCAGCAATGGATTGTGGGCGGGCAGCGGCGGTATCAGTGCCGGCAATCGGCAAGGCGGACTGGGAGGCACAACGTTAGGCGTCCCAAAACCTGCTTGGCAGTCCCCGCCCGCGCTCGGCATTCCAAATGATGGAGTGCGCGATCTGCCAGACGTCTCCCTGACTGCAGCGGGACATGACCCCTATCTGTTGTGCCTGGAAGGTTCGTGTGTGCTCAATGGCCAGGGCCAGTTCTCCATTTACTTCATCAGTGGCACCTCGGCGTCGGCGCCGTCGTTCGCGGGCATCATGGCGCTCGTCGATGAGCAGATGGGAGGGCGGCAAGGCCAGGCGAACTACGTGCTTTACCGTCTCGCCGCCGCCCAAGCCGCTTACCCGGCGCAGTGTAACGGCTCAAGTACGTCCGGACCTCCTGCTGCGACCTGCATCTTTAACGACATAACCCTCGGCAACAATGTTGTCCCGGGCGAGCAAGGCACGCAGTATCCAGCGAGTGCGGGCTACGACTTGGCCACCGGCCTCGGGTCGGTCAACATAACGAACCTGATCACCAACTGGAATACGGTCACTTTCAACCCAACGACAACGACCTTGACCCTGAACCCGGTGCTGAACATCACGCACGGTCAATCTGTCAGCGTGAACATCGTCGTGGCTCCCAGCTCAGGCACGGGCATACCAAGCGGAGACGTTGCCCTGCTGGCGGCGGCTGGCCTCGTCACAGGTCAGAGTGCAGTAGGAGGCTTCACTCTCGACGGGACTGGCAAGGTCGTTTCCTCCACGAGCCAGTTAGTTGGTGGGACGTATACCGTGACAGCGCGCTACGCCGGCGACGCCACTTACGGTTCCAGCGTTTCCAGCGCGGTCCAGGTCACAGTGGGACCGGAGAACAGCACGACGACTGTCTCCGCTGTCGATCAGAACCTCAACCCGATTGTGGGCGGTACGCTGCCGTTTGGAAGCGGCGTGTTTGTCCGCGCTGACGTCCTCGGATCATCGACGCAAGGCACGCCAACCGGAATGGTCACTTTTACTGACACTTTCGGCAATCTGCCCGGTCCCATCTTCAACCCGGTCCCGAATCCAGTAGCTCTTAACAGCGAGGGCAACACGTCGATCGGCGCCGGAGTCATCAACTTTGATGCTGGCAGCCACAGCATCTCAGCGGCTTATGCGGGCGACCCCAGCTTTAGCGCTAGCAACAGCGCGACGCCGGTTACGTTTACGATCAAGCCCGGTTTCGCCGGAGTCTCCGGTCCGACCGACGTCACGGTCACGAGCCCCGGACTGTCGGGTACTAGCACAGTGGGCATCATCGCCTCCACGGGCTTCACCACTGCTGTCAGCTTCACCTGCTCGGGCTTGCCCGTGGAGGCCGCTTGCGTTTCCACTGCGACTGCAGGGAGTGGGCCCAACACGGTCGTGAATGCCAGTATCACGGTAACCACGACGGCGCCGCACATCACCATGCTTCAGGCTAACCAAAGGCGCTACTACTTCGCCGTCATGTTCGGCGGAGGGCTGCCCCTGGCGGGTATCTTCCTGGTCGCTGCGCCTAGACGCCGTCGCTGGAGCAGGTTGCTGGGACTGATGGTGTTGGCACTCCTTGTGACGGTACCCGCCTGCGGAGGCGGCGGGGGCGGAGGCGGTGGTCATCAAGATCCCGGCACGCAAGCCGGCAGCTACAAGGTAACCGTAACTGCAACCGCCGGATCGCTCAGCCAGCAAGGCACTTTCACGCTCACCGTGCAGTAGAGGAGAATCTGCGTCTGGCCCGAGGCCAAGGTACGCGTCGGCCTCTTCTTTCGCATTGGCGTCGGCAAAAACGGGCCGCATTCCCTCTCGGCGTCGCCTCTCCATCTCCGTTACAATCTCGTCCGTTACAATCTCGAATGGACTCATTCTTGTGACTTCGCCCATGAAACTTTCTGCTATTGCTTCTGCTCTCGGCGCGCGGCTCGAAAACGGATCGCCGGATACGGAAATTGCCGGGCTCAATGGAATTGAAATGGCTGGGCCGGGAGAGCTCACGTTCGTTTCGAACCCCAAGTATTCGGCGGCGGCGCGGACTACCAAGGCTTCGGCGGTGATCGTCTCCGAGGACTTCCCTGCTATTCCCGCGGCGACGTTGCGGGCGAAGGATCCTTATCTGACGTTTGCGCGGGCGTTGGAGCTGTTCCACCAGCCGGTGCGGTATGCGGCTGGGGTGCATGCTACGGCCGTCGTCGACCGTACTGCGAACATTGGCGCCGGGGCGCACATCGGGCCTTACGTTGTGATCGGCGAGGACGTTGAGATCGGGGTGAATGCGGTGCTGCTGGCGCATGTCGTCATTTATCGCGGGGTGAAGATCGGGGACAATTTTTTTGCGCATGCGCACTCGGTGGTGCGCGAGAACTGCCGCATCGGCAACAATGTGCTTTTGCAGAACGGAGTCGTGATTGGGGCGGATGGATTCGGATTCGCCAAGACTGCCGAGGGACGATGGCACAAGATTCCGCAGCCGGCGCCAGTTGTGATTGAGGACGATGTGGAAGTGCAGGCTAACTCCTGCATCGACCGCGCGAGTGTCGGTGAAACCCGCATCGGACGCGGGGTAAAGGTCGACAACCTGGTGCAGGTCGGGCACGGGTCACACGTCGGCGAGGATGCGCTGCTGTGCGCGCAGGTGGGATTGGCGGGGTCGTCTGAGATCGGCAACCGGGTCATTCTTACGGGTCAGGTCGGAGTAGTGGGGCATTGCAAGGTCGGCGACAACGCTATCGTGACGCCGCAAAGTGGGGTGGCTGGCGACATTCCGGCCGGAGCGTTGGTCAGCGGAGCACCTGCCGTCGATCACAAGTTGTGGCTGAAGTATTCGGCGATCCTGCCGCGGCTGCCGGAGATTGCGCGGGCCGTACGAGCCAAAAAAAATCAAGAATAACCACCGAGGACACAGGGGTCAGAGAGGAAGCCTAGGCAAACGCCGTTCCTCCATGCGGCTGAGTGCCTTCTGTCGTCAACGAGGGCGCGTGGCGATACTCTTCCGGTAGTCCGCTCTCGATTACCACACGGACTTTTTCCATTAGGCAATCCCGACTGCCGAAATCCTTCGGTTCGATGGGCGGATGGAAGATTACCTTCGCTAGCCCGGGCTTGATGGCAAATCTCGCCTTCGGCATGGTGTAGTGCGTACCGACGATCGTTACCGGAACCACCGGAACTCCGCACTCCACGGCCAGGTAGAAGGGGCCTTTCTTGAAGGGCAGCAGTTTGCCATCGAACGAGCGCTTCCCTTCTACGTAGATCGTCATGTTGAGTCCCTGCTCGATGACCGACCTCGCCGCGCGGACGGCCTCGATGCCTGCATCGCGATTGCCGCGGTCGACGGGCACGAGCGATCCCATACGCATGGCGCGACCGAGGATCGGCACTTTGAACAATTCTTTCTTGACCATTACCGACGTGCGCTTGGGAATCAGCGGGATTTGAATCGGTGGGTCCAGGTTCGACACGTGATTCGTCATGAAGATATAGCTGCGCGAGCGATCCAGTTGATCGAGGCCGATTGTCTCGACACGCACTCCGGTGATCCATACGCCGGCCCGCGCGCCCCACATGAAGAGGCGATACAGGACGCGAACGTTGCCCATGAGGAAGGTCGCGGGGAATCCGATGAGCGCGGCCACGGGAGCGGCCAGAGCCCAGAGGAGGAGCATGAGGAGCGTGCGGATCATCTTGCTGCTGCCCCTGTTCCTGCAGCCCCTGACGCTGCATTTGCTGCGCCCTGCGTTTCGCCTTTTAGCCAAGCCGCGCGGCGCGCCCGCTGCTCGGCCGTAACCTGATCGAGGTCCTTCACTTCGTACGAAGTTTCCTGACGGCTGCCGACTTTCCATTTCAACTCGCGCTCGCCGGCGCGGCGGCTGCGAACTTTCAGAGTAAGCGTGTTGCCTGGACTCAGACGCGCTAATTCTTGTCGCGATTCCTGCCCTGCGGGCTTGCCCTGCATCTCAAGAATTGTGTCGCCGACTTGCAGGCCCGCGCGCTCGGCCTCGCTGCCGGGCGTCACTGCTCCGACTAACATGGGGCCATCAAAATTGCGCGACGCGGCGAAACCCGCGTCGGGCACGGCGTTCATGACTTGCACGACGCGCAAACCGACGGAGCGCAGGAAATCATTCCATGGAATCTCTTCGGTTCCGGCTACATATTTCGTGAAGAACGGGCCCAGGTCGGCGTGGCTGACCGCTTCTGCGGCCTCGCGAACTCCGTTGGAATCGTCGAAGAATCGGCCCTTCTTCGCGTAGTTCGTGTTCATCCATTGCAGCACTTCGCGCAGGGACGCGCTGTCGTGACTGGCTTCGCGGACGGCCAAGTCGAGCATCACGCCGAGCAGTTCGCCTTTGTTGTAGTAGGAAATGCTGCGTTCAGGACGCCGGTAATATGCGCTGCCTTCCAGCCATGCGTCCAGACTTGATTCTTCGGCGGATTGCGTAAGGTGCGCGGGACGGCGCTCCAGCTCTGTGATCTCCGCGCCCAGCCGGAAAAGAAATTGGTTCTCATCGACCAGGCCGGCGCGCAACTGAATTGTGCCTTCCGCGGTGCTGGTGACGCCTTCGCTGAACCACAGCGCGCGCGTGTAGTTCTCCTTGGTGTAGTCGACAGGCTCGAGGGTCTGGGGACGAATGCGTTTGACGTTCCACAAGTGAAAAAACTCGTGCGAGGTCACGCTGGTCAGAGCGTCCAGAGTCTGCTTCATCACATCTGCGTTGATGTCGATCGCGGTGGAGTAGGCGTGCTCCATGCCGCCGCCGGCGGGCCCGCGCGGGAAGTGATAGAGGAACATGTACGTGTCGAAGGGACGGTCATTCATCCAGGACGTGGCCGCGGTCACAATTTTGTGCAGTGCGTCGACGATCTTAGCCATGTCGTAGTCGGCAGAATCGGCGTCGACGACCACGCGGAAGTGGCCGCCCGCCTCATCGAAATCGGATTCCTGGAAATTGCCAATCTCTACGGGAGAGTCGACCAGGCGGTCGTAACCTGAGGCGTCGAACTCACCACCGGACGACACGGTCAGGGGAGTAGCAATGTGCCATCCTTCCGGGACCTGGCTAAAGCGCAGGTGCATGGCGGCGTTGCGGTCATCCACCGGATACATCAGGATCTGCGCCAGGTTGAAGAATGCATGATGGGAGCTCAGCTGCGCGCCGAAGGGTCCGGGCGAATCGGCGTAGATCTGATACTCGACGATCACGCCGTTTTCGGCGTGCTGAATCTGCCAGCGGCTCTTGTCGGACTCGCGCACGGTTAATTCCCTGCCCGAGCGGTCTTTGGCGCGGACCCAATTCACATACTGGGCAAAATCACGAACCTGATAGAGGGCGTTCCACACGGGAAGCTGGAGTTCTCGTTGCGCGGCGCCCGCGGGCAGGATGATCTGGACTTCGACTAGATGCTGTTCCGGAGAGGCAAGCGAGACTGTGTAGGAAGTGGGCGGCGACTGGGCTAGAACGGCGGATGCCAAAGTCACGATTAGGATCAGAATCACCACCCTAGCCGTAAAGGACGCGGCCAGGATGGGGCACCCGCAGCGCCTGAAGGCGTGAGTCCAGCGGCGATTCTTTGGCACGGCTAAAGCCGCGCCGTGATACGAATCCTTCCGTCGGATTGGCTTGCAAGCGGTATAGAGAGGGTTCATTTGGATTCCATCAACTGCCTGAGGCGCACGGGAAGTTTTTCATAAATCCCGCCGAAGCCGCCGTTAGAGAGAATCGCGACTACGTCTCCGGTGCGCATTTCGGGGGCCAGGGTCTGGACGATTGCGTCGGCGTCGGCCAAGAGCCGTGCCCTCCGACCGTTGCGGCCGATCTCGGCGGCCAAGGCGGGCAATTCCAGACGTTCGGCCTCGGGAACCGCTTCGGAGCGGAACACTCCGGCAACAACTACTTCGTCAGCCAGCGCCAGGCTGTGCGCTAGATCAGTCTGCAGCACGCGGCGGCGCAGGGTGTTGGAGCGAGGCTCGAGAATCGCCCACAGCCGCGCACCGGGGTAGCGTGCACGCAGCGCTTTCAGAGTACCTGCAATCGCCGTGGGATGATGCGCGAAGTCGTCGATGATGGTGATGCCGTTTATCTGTGCCTTCACTTCCAGGCGGCGCTTCACGCTCTTGAAGGTTTTGAGCGCGTCGGCGATTGCTTCTTTCGGAATTCCACGCGAAGCGGCCAGAGCAGCAGCGGCGGTGGCATTCCACACGTTGTACTCGCCCGCCAGAGCAAACTCGAAGTCTGCCCAGGGCTGTCCGTCATGCGTCACGGTCCAGGACGTCCGACCTGGGTCCAGCCTGAGCTTCGTGACCCTCCAGTTCGCTCGCGGCCCGGCACCATAGCGCTCGACGGGACAAAACGCCTTGGCCAGGCAGCGCTCTAAACTCGGGCTTTCTACCGACTCGCCTGCGGCGCCATCGAAGGCGACGATTCGTCCGCGGCGTGGAATCAGGTTCACCAGGCGCTTGAACGCGGTCTCGACGGCATCGAGATCTTTGTAAATATCGGCGTGATCAAACTCGACCGAAGTCAGAATGATTGCGTCGGGAAAATAATGCAGAAACTTCGGGCCCTTATCGAAGAAGGCGGTGTCGTATTCGTCACCTTCGAGAATGAAGTGCTTGCCCCGTCCAAGATGGAAGCTCGATCCGAAATTCTCGGCGATGCCGCCGATCAGGAAGGATGGCTGCAGTCCGGCGGAGTGGAAGATCCACGCCAGCATGGAGGTTGTCGTGGTCTTGCCATGAGTTCCGGCGACGACCAGGACTTCCTTGCCACGCAGGAATTCGTCATGCAGCAGTTGTGGTAAAGAACAGAATGGGATGCGCTGGTCGAGGAGGTGTTCCAGTTCAACGTTGCCGCGGGACATGGCGTTGCCGACCACGACGAGGTCGGGGCGGGGGTCAAGATTCTTGGCGTCGAACGGCTGGGCGACGGCAATACCGAGTTCACGGAGAAAATCGGACATCGGGGGATAGGCTGCGGCGTCGGAGCCGGTCACATGGAATCCGCGGTGCTTGAGCATGCCCGCGAGCGAGGCCATCGCGGTGCCGCAGATGCCGATCAGGTGAATGTGCTTTTTTTCGTTCATTTCTCTGGCTTACTCATTGCAGCGCCCTAAAGGCGCGATTGATTCTGTGGCCCCGTGCAGCATCCCTGAAAGCAAACCCTGATTCGAATCGCAGTTTCTCCGGCACCGGGCTAAGGCTCAACAGCTGATTCCAATATTCTCAAAGCTACTCGTCTGTTGCTCACTGTCAGTCTCGCCTGTACTCCGAACGGCAGAGTGATGTTTCGTGAAGTCACGTGTCCCGAGCGGAGGCCGAAGGCAACGGGGACTCCCAGGTCGGCGACAATTCGCGTGACCACTTCCTGCAGAGTGTAGCCCTGACCCGCCGTCTGTACGCAGTCGAGCATCTCCCCGAAAACAATGCCGCGTACTTCGTCAAGCATGCCCGCCAGCTTCAACTGCATCAGCATGCGGTCGATTTGATACGGCTTGGCCGCTAGATCTTCTATGAACAGGATCGTGCCTGCGGTCTTGATCTCGTAAGGCGTGCCCAGCGATGCAACCAAGATCGAAAGGCAGCCGCCGTACAGGATGCCTTCGGCTTCACCTTCGACTAAGCCGCTGACTTCTGCATTCAGATGCACGTCCCACGGGGTTGCGGAGGAGACAGCCGCTTGCCACGATGCCAGATCGACACCTTCTTCGTAGGGTAAACCGTGTGCCCAATCCTTCGCCGCCATGGGACCATGAAACGTGACGAACGCGGCCGAGTCGGCGAAGTGCGTCAGCAGGGCAGTGATGTCGCTGTAGCCAACGAAAATCTTGGGATGCGCTTTGATCTTTTCGGAATCGAGTTCGTTCAGCAGGTAGTTCGCGCCATAGCCGCCGCGGGCACAAATGATCGCTCGCACTTCCTCACGGACGAACATGTCTTCCAACTCGCGCGCCCGCCGGTCCACTGAGCCGGCGAAGTAGAGGTCCTTTTCCAGAATGGAGTCGAAATAATATGGGCGGTATCCGGCCCTGCGCAGCGCTTCGCAGCCAGCCTCCAGATCAGCCTGCTTGATATTGCTCGCGGGCGCAACAATACCCACGGTGTCGCCGGGGCGAAGGGCGGGCGGCTTGACGGGTTGGAGATTGGATGAAGGCATCGGCCCAAAACTGTTAGGAAACGTGAAGTTCGCGAACGATGTCAGCAGATCAACTCAGAAAGAACTCTCCCTGGCACAACAACCGAGCCGGTCCGCGGAGAAAAATATTGTTGCCCTCTTTGCGGACGGTTTGCGTGCCGCCGGGTGCGTGCACTTTCACCGGCGAATCGGCGCGCCCGGTCGCCATCGCGGCCACGGCCGACGCGCACGAACCCGTGCCGGAAGATTGCGTTTCCCCAACGCCGCGCTCAAAAAAGAGCACCCTCACATCGTGCTTGCCATGAGGCGCGACCAGTTCAACATTCACGCCTTGCCCGAAGTGCGCGTTGCGCTGTATCTCCGCCGCAAGAGACTGCCAATTTGCGGGAAACTCGCTGCCAAAAACGACGTAGTGCGGGTTTCCCATGGATACTGGAATGCCGCGCACTTCCCTTCCGCCCACCGGCAGCGGCAACTCTGGTTCGACGACGGCCTGACCCATTTCGATTTCAAATTCATACTCGGGATCCTTGCGCCCCGTTAGAACGCAAATCTTTGCGCCCGCTCCGGTCAGAATCGAGATTCGCTCTTTCCCTTGCTGGGAGCAAACATACGCCGCCACGCAGCGCGTGCCGTTGCCCGAGATTTCCGCCGACGATCCGTCCGCATTGATCAGGCGGATTTCCGCGTCGACGGAGAAGTGGGGAAACATCCACTCGACGCCGTCCGCGCCTACGCCTTCGCGTCGGTCACAGATGCGGCGGGTGAAGGCTGCGGGGTCCGACGGAGCCAGTGCACCGTCGATCAACAGGAAATCGTTGCCGCAGGCGCTGGCCTTCACGAAGGGGATAGTACGGGCGGCGGAGTTCACTCGCGCTCCACCCGGCCAAGCGAGGTCGCACTCTGCAGCACGGTCGACGCTTTCAATTGCCCCAGCAATTCTTTCTGCTCACTGTTGCAGCCTTCGACATCGAACTGGAGGCGGATGTGGTTACCGGTGTTTCCGCTGGCCACGTTTTGCATCAAGCGGTGATGACTCTCCAGAACGCGATTGACCTCGTTGCTGATTTCTTCGATGCTGGGGCCGGTGACTTCATAGCTGGACATGATCAGCTTGACGTTGAAGGTTTGTTCCATGTGTCCAAGGGCGAAGAGCGCCAGGAGAACCATACCGGTCGCGAAGATCGCTGTCAGATAGAGGCCGCCGCCCGCGGCCATTCCGACGGAAGCGACGACGAAGAGCGTGGCCGCCGTGGTGAGCCCGGTGGTGAGGCCTCGATTGTGCAAAATTGACCCAGCGCCAATGAAACCAATGCCGGGAATGATCTGGGCTGCGATGCGAGTGTAGTCCGAAGGCTCTGCGGCCAGGCCGCGCGACAGCACCGTGAACAACGCCGCTCCAAAACAGATGAACATGTTGGTGCGCAGGCCTGCGGCCCGATGCTTGAATTCCCGCTCCAAGCCAATGGCGCCACCGAGAATCGCCGCCAACACGAGCCTGGTCAGCGAACTGCCGACGATTCCGCTCGCCATCTCCCTGTGCAGTAATTCGATGAAATGTTGCCAATTCATTGGGCTTACTCGCCTGTAGCGCGTTTTAGATGGCCGGATTTTATCACCGCAGCCAGCCGATGCCGCGTTAACGCGTCTGATTACCGCGCGCGATAAAGAATGGCCCGCGCCTGGCCGGTCACGTGGACCTCGACGAGCTCGTGCAAGTGCCGTCCCTGCACGGCCTGCCACACAACGTCGCCCTCGGAGGCGACGACATAGTCGGCATACTGCGGGGGATCCGCCAGTGCCCGCTCCCACAAACCTTCGGGATCGGCGGGCTGCTTCCACACCCGGTGATTCCCTTCGTTGATGACGTGCTTCAGCGGAATCCCGGCTTGCTGTACGGCTCCCACATGATCGCCGAGGTACATCAGCAAGGTGGAGTCCGGCGGCAACTGCTTGAACCAGTGCGCCAGTTCCCTTTCCAGTTGATTCCGGGTGCGCATGTTGATCTGGGCCTCCTGCAGGGAAACCGGGCCCGCTCGCCAGATTGAAGCGTAACTCGCAACCACCAGCGCAAGTATGCCCAGCACGCTGACCAGACGAAGCCTGCGGCTCAGCCACTCGCCTTGCAGGGAGAGATACACGAGTATGGCGAGCGCGGTAGCGAAGGCAGGGAGCAACTGTAATCCGTAACGAACATTGTAGTGGGAGAAGGGCCACCACGCTGGGACGAAGATGGGGACGCCACCGTAGGCCACCGACAAGGTATAAAAGGGCACGGGAATCAGCAGGAAAAGAAGTGGCCAGGCGCTGTGGGCGGTTGTGTCGGCATTGGTGCGCTGGCGGGCGCTTACCGCGACTGCAACAATGGCTGCCACGGTCAGCAAGACCCAAGCCCGTTGCAGCCATTCGTTCTCTGCCACGTTGGCTTCACCGGATTTCATGAAGTACAGACCTGCGATCAGCGGATTTCCGCCACCGGGATGACCCGGGTTGCCAGCAGTCTGCGTCTTCCGCTCGATCGCCTTCGCGGAGTAAGGGCCGTTCTCAAATTCGAGTGGATTGCGGTAGACGATTCCGTTGTAGGTGAGCCAGAGCGCGGGTGCCGCGGCGGCAATCAATACGAACTTCGCCACCGCTGTTCGGGGGTGCCGAAACCCGGTGGCCTTTCCGTTTGGAGCTTTGCGAAGGAGGAAGTTGCACATCCCCGAACTAAACAACACGACCGCTCCCGCCATAGCCACAGCCAGGAACCATCCGTCATAACGCGTCAGGCAAGCCGCGGCAAGACACAGACCGCACTTCGTGAGCGCCTTCGCATCCCCGCGCATGGACTCGCTGAAATAGGCGACGCCCCAAATGAAAAATGCGAGATACAGCGCCTCACCCATGGCCGTGGTCTGTATGTAAATCAGATTCGGATTCGCCGCGTACACGATCGCCGCGATCCAGGCCGCGACTCGTGCTGCCGCGTCTGTCTCGGGTTTGCGCGATAGCGCACCTCGGACCAGCCGGAACATTCCGACCACGCCAAACACGTATGCGACGAGCGACGGAATCGATCCACCCGCGCCTCGACGCCACATTTCGCCAGAAATCAGAAACGGGATCATCAGCAGGTGCGGCAGCGGCAGCCAGACCGTCCCCAACTGCAACAAGCCGGGAGTTTTCGAATCGAAGACGCGGCGGGCGATGTTCATGTGGGCAACAGCGTCGCCGTAGAGCAACACTTCGCCGCGCTGGAAGTAGACGAGAAAAAAAAGGATAGAGACGCACGTCGCGAGCCAGGCAAGCAGCCTGACCTCAGAACCCCAGCGGGAACTGGCGGGCGCGTGCTTTATTGGCTTGGCCACCGTGGCAGACTACTCGAGGTGGGTCAGTTCGCGAAAGATCTGGAAGCGGGCGTCGATTTCTTCGCGGGTTAGCGACTGCAGGCGTTCGGTGCCAAAGCGCTCGACGGCGAACGATCCCATAACACCACCGTAGAACAGAGCCCGCTTCAAGACCTCGCGGTTCAATTCCTTTTGCGAGGCCAGGTAGCCCATGAATCCGCCGGCGAAGGAATCGCCCGCGCCGGTCGGATCTTTCACCTCTTCAATCGGCAGCGAGGGAGCACGAAACGGATGACGTCCGATGCCGAACGCACCCTCGCGAAAGAAAATGGTTGCGCCGTACTCGCCGTGCTTGATGACCAGCGCCTGCGGACCCATCGCCAGCACCTTGTTCGCAGCCCGGGGCAGGTTGGTCTCGCCGGCGAGCATTTTGGCTTCGGTGTCGTTGATCAGCAGCACGTTTACGAGCTTCAACGTTTCTGCGAGTTCCTTGGGCGTGCCTTTGATCCAGTAATTCATGGTGTCGCAGCCAGTCAGGCGCACGCGGTTCATTTTGCGCCGGACATCGGCCTGGAGCGTGGGCTGAATGTTTGCCAGGAACAAGAACTCCGTGTCTTCGTACTCCTTCGGAATCTGCGGTTGGAAGGTCTCGAATACATTCAGGTCGGTGAAATTTGTCTTCGCTTCGTTGAGGTTGTCGGTGTAGGAACCGCCCCAGCGGAAGGTCTTGCCTTTGGATCGCTCGAGGCCGCGGGTGTCGATGGCATGCTTGCGGAAGACGTTCTCCTGCTCGGGACCGAAGTCTTCGCCGACGACGGCGACGACGCGGACTTGTGTGAAATAGCTGGCCGCGAGCGAGAAGTAGGTCGCTGCTCCGCCGAGAATATTTTTCACGGAGCCCGAAGGCGACGTGACGTCATCGAATGCGACCGAGCCGACTACGAGAATACTCATCCGGAAATCCTTTAGACAGCGATTAGTGATTAGTGAAAGCTACCCTTACTTCACGTACTTTCCTAGAATCAGCTTCAGTTTTTTCTTCGTTGCCGCGGGAATCTTCTTGTGATCGGTCAGGATCGCGTGGGCTAACGCCGATCCGCATTTACACGAGCGCTCACGGGGCATCGCAGCTACGGTCTCGCGGACGACTTTCGCGGCGTTCTCGGCGTTCTTGAGGAGCACGGCAACGATTTGGTTGACGGTTACGGAATCATGATGCGGATGCCAGCAGTCGTAGTCGGTGACCATTGCAACCGTGACATAACAGAGCTCGGCCTCGCGCGCCAGCTTCGCTTCCTGCAGGTTGGTCATACCGATCACGTCCATGCCAAGCCCGCGATAGACGTTTGACTCGGCCTTGGTTGAGAACTGGGGGCCTTCCATGCACAGGTACGTCCCACCGCGCTTGCCGACCACGTCGACTTTCTTGCAGGCGGACTCGACCACGGTGGCAAGGTCGCCGCACACAGGATCGGCGAAGGCGATGTGCGCCACCACGCCGCCGCCGAAGAACGTGTCGACGCGATGGCGGGTGCGGTCGAAAAATTGATCGGGGATCACGAAGTCCAAGGGTTTGTGCTCTTCTTTCAGCGATCCGACGGCGGAAATCGAAACGATCCGCTCGACTCCGAGCTGCTTGAAGCCGTGAATGTTGGCGCGGAAATTCAGTTCGCTGGGCAACAAGCGATGGCCGCGCCCGTGGCGCGCCAGGAATGCGACCTTGCGTCCCTCTAGCATGCCGCACCCGTAGGCGTCGGAGGGCGCGCCGAACGGCGTCTTCACTCGCGCTTCCTTGACCTTGGTCAGCCCGGGCATCGCATAGAGCCCGCTGCCGCCGATGATTCCGATTTCCGCCTGTGGCAATCACCCTCCAGAGCGCTTGCGCGCTCACAAGTCAAACTGCCGATTATACAGGACGAATATCTGCCTCCGTGCCTCGGTGGCTGCAGGATGTACCAAGCGCACGCGAGGACCGGCGTTCGAGTGGCGCTACAATTTGGGATATGAAGTTTTGTGTGTCAGCGTGCGCGGTGCTCTTGCTGTGTGGCTTTGGCCCGTCGCAAGACAAAACCGCACCCCCCGCGCCTAAGTCGGTCACCGTCCCTGCGGCCATCGACCACAACCGGGTTGTCATCAACGCCGACGTGGCGCTCCCGGACGGTTCCACCCAACGCGTTCATACATGGGTAGACAACGGAAACCCTGATCTTTATTTGTCTCGCCGCCTAGCTACGCTGCTGGGGCTCGCGGTTTCCTGCGATGACCATGAATGCTCGTCGCCACCTCCGCGAGAGATCACTTTGGGCGGCATGGCGATTCCGCTTACCGACATCAAGGAGGCGAAGATTCCGCTGAAGCCCGTGAGTGCGGCCTCGGTACTGGCCTCCGGGATGGGCGTCGAGATCAACCTGCCATCGAGTATCCTGCGGCACTATGACGTGCTCATTGACTATCCGGGGCACAAGGTGTCGATCGGCGCACCCGGAACGATTCACTTCCGAGGTCCGAGCGGTAAGGTCCAGGTCAACGCGGAGAATGGGCTGATCCAGGTTCCCAGCCAGATTGAGAAGAAGAAATTCAATCTCGCGCTCGATGTGGGGTCGTGCATCAGTTTTCTATCAGAGGAATTCTTTGACCAACTCGCAGCCGCCCATGGGGACTGGCCGCACATGACGGGCGCCGTGGGCTCGGCCAACATGTGGGGAATGGACGAAGAGCGGAAGTGGAAGCTGATGCGCCTGGATCGCCTGCAATACGGGCCACTCTTTCTTACGAACGCGGCCGTGGTCGCGCTGCCGAAGACAGTGATCGACTTCTTTGAAAAGCGCGCCGGGATGCCAACTGCCGGCCTTCTTGGATCGAATGCTTTGCAGAATTACCGGGTTGGCCTCGACTACACACATTCGACGGTCTATTTCGAGATTGGGAGCACGTTCACTTTTCCGGATTTCGATGTCATCGGACTCGTGCTACGCCCTGAAGATGATGGGCGCTACACGATCCTCGGGACTGCCGACTTCGAGGGCAGGCCTTCCGTGCCGCAGGGGCCAGATGGCGTGCAGCCCGGGGATCATCTGGTTGCGGTCAACGGCGTTCCAGTCCGCGGCTCAACGATGGGACAGGTGTGGTCCATGCTCGGAGGCACACCGGGGCAGGAACGTAAATTGACTTTGGAGCGTGGAGGCAAAGAATTCACCATGGCGGCCAAGGTTCAGCATTTTCTGGCGGAACTGCCGGACGAGAAAGATAGCAAGAAGAAGAGGTAGCGCACTCTGTTCACTCGTGCTCCGTTACTTCGCGGCGGGTTACTTCGCAGCGGGCGGCGCAGCAAACACTTCTTTCTCCAGCACTGCGGTCGTGGCGGCGTCCAGACTTTCGCTCACAAACACCGTATCGCCCCGCTCCTCGATCACCACCACGCCTTCGTCCGTGGTCCAGGTATGCCGGCCCTTCAGGAGATCGACTTTGGAATCGGCAGTTTGCGCGGCTTTGGCGGGATCTGGATCTCCCACTTCTTCGACCTTCTTGTAGCGTTGCTTCAGCGACTGGGCGTAGATGCCGGCAAACTCCGCAGCCTTGTCGGCGCTCGACCAGCGCGAGACGTACAGCAGACCCAGCGGCGCTGCAACCGCAACGTCTGAGTGAGGATCCGGCTTGGCTTTCGCGGCATAATAGTATCCGCCGCGCCACTCGGGATACAGGCGCTTCGACGGCGGCTTTCCCGCGTATTGTTCGATGAGCACGGCGACGTCGAACTCGCCCATCGCACCGATGTCGAACTTCTGATAGTCCTTGAAGTCATGTTTGAAGTCGGGCACGCGCATGGGCTCGATCTTCTCGCCTGACAAATAAGTCTCCGGCTGCATGATCTGGCGCGTGGTGTGCGGAGGATTCTGCAACATCGCGGCAAAGGCTTTCTCCTTGCCTCCCTGCTGAAAGACCTTGATCACGAACTCCATGCCGTAGCTGTAGGGGAACGTCAGCGACTCCTTCATGAAGATGGGCGCTTCGTTGAACACCTTCGTGCTGGGAGTACCGGTCAGCGTTTCCTCCTCCATTGCGTTCACGAGTTCCGGTGACGTGGCAATCGAGCGGCCTGCCGGGGCCATGGCATATTGGAACATCATGGCCTGAGCCTGGCCCTCGATGACTGCTTCGCGGGCATTGTCCATCTCGTCGTTTTCAATGTCCGCGGGAGTGGGATCTTTCTTGATTTCACCGAGATCTTTCTCGCCTTTCTTCATCCACTTCTGCAGGCCGATCGACTGGTCTTGAAGCGCGTGCGTCAACTCGTGAGCCATCACCGGCTCCTGCTCCGCCATCGGCACCCAGTCCAGCAGATTCACGGTCTTTGTTTTTGGATCGTAGTAGCCGGCCACTTCTTCGCGCAGGAGCGCAACCAGGAATGGCTCGAGATTGAAGTCGCGGGGTAGCAGGCCGAATTTTTTCAGCACGAGTTCTGACCGGCGCAGGCGCTGCGTGTCCTCATCGTTCAGGTGCTTGGTGAGATAGGAAACGACTTCGTCGCGGCTGGTGAGTTTGCGCTTCACTTCTTTCTTGACGGGCAGGCCGGTCTGCTTGCTGTCGAATTCCAGAATCTCGTCGACCGAGTGAAAGAGTTCCTCAGCTTGACGCGGGGTGATCTTGACTTCGTCTTTCGGTAATTCTTGCTTCTGCGGCTCTGGTTTCGGCGACGCTGCGGTCTGGGGCAAAGGCTTAGGCTGTTCCTGAGTCGCAGGGGATTGGGCGTTTTGGTCCGCGGGTTTGTCGGAAGGCTGCGTGTTTTGCGCGCTCGCCGGTAATAGCGCCCAGGTACCCGCAGCCAGTACAACCGCGAGAAAGAACCGAAGAACCCCTGAGGAGCGCCCTTTAGCCTTATTCATTGAGATTGAGTCTATACGTTTCCCTATACTTTCTCTCATGACTGCTACCAAGCCCGTCAATCTCTGGACTTCGAACGAGCACGCCCGCGATTATCTCGAACGCGCCGACTCTATTTCCCACCGAAACGAAGGGGAGTCGGCCTTGCTTGAATTCATTCCTCAGACGACGCACCGCATCCTCGACCTTGGTACTGGGGACGGACGACTGCTCGGTCTGGTCCGACGAGAGCACCCTGATACCGAAGCCGTAGCAGTCGATTTTTCTCCGACCATGCTGGAAGCCGCGCGCAAGCGCTTTGCTGGGGAACCTTCGGTTAGCGTTGTGGCGCACAATCTTGACGATGCTCTACCCGCGCTAGGCAAGTTCGATGCCGTCGTCTCCAGCTTCGCGATTCATCACGTCGTGCATGAGCGCAAGCGGGCGCTTTACGCGGAGGTTTACGGCCTATTGAATCCAGGCGGCGTGTTCTGCAATCTGGAGCACGTGGCATCGCCCAATCCGCGGCTGCACCAAGAATTCCTGGAGCGCATTGGGTTTACGGTTGAGACCGAGGATCCGTCGAACAAGTTGCTGGATTTCGAGACTCAGCTTCGGTGGTTACGCGAGATTGGGTTTGGGGACGTGGACTGTCAATGGAAGTGGCGAGAGTTGGCGCTGCTGGCGGGTATGCGAGCCTAAGCGGTAGTGTCTTAAACGCTGTCATTTAAGACACCACCAGCCTAAGCGTGTTCACTCGATCCGCAGAAGAACGATGATACAATCGCATTCAACCAACACTGGATAACACCCACTTCGTTTCAAAGCACGATCCGTCGAATGAGGCCCGCGATGATCTCGTTTTCACGCTTTCGTCATTTCCGGTGGATGACGCTTGTCTCGATGCTGGGACTTGCGATTCTCCTGTTAGGCAATTCCCTTGCATCTGCTCAGACGGGGAATTCCTCTTCCAAGCGCCTGCTTGGTTACTATCCCTCGTGGTCGAAGTACAACACTCCACCCTACGCTGCAGCGCAAATTCCTTATGCGAAGCTAACGCACATCGCGCACGCCTTCGTATTGCTTACCGCCAAGGCCGATGGCACGCTTGAGATCCCTTCGGGGTTCATCGAGCCCGCCCTCATTTCCAAGGCACACGCTGCAGGCGTGAAGGTCCTGGTTTCCATCGGCGGCGGAGATGGCATTCAGGGGCCGCGGTTCAACAAAATGGCGGCTTCAGAAAGCTCGCGTCAGGCCTTCGTGACGAATGTTCGCCACTTCCTGATCAAACATGGTTATGACGGTGTCGACATCGACTGGGAGGTCCCCAACGCGGCAGACCGTGCCAACTGCACCACGCTGATGCAGGAGCTTCGCAATGGACTGGCTTCCCCGTGGCTGATTTCGATGGCTACGCCCTCGGATCCGCGCAGCTGGGGACAAGGCTTTGACATTCCCGCGCTGGCTCCGCTGCTCGACTTCATGAATGTGATGACCTACGACTACTATGGGAGCTGGTCGGGCGCCACTGGCCACGTTTCGCCTCTCTTGCAGAGTCCGGCCGACCCGTCTCAGGCCGGCAGTGTAAGAACTTCAATGGACCTATACGCCAATGAGTACGGCGTGCCCGTGGCGGAGCTCAATATCGGAACGCCTTTCTACGGATACGAATTTGACGGCACCGACCAGCTATGGGCACAGTGCAGCAGCTGCGCGAGTTCCTCGCAGAATTACGCGCCCTACATCAAAGGCTTGGTTAACCAGCAAGGCTGGACGCGCAATTTCGACAACGTGGCTGTGGCTCCCTACCTGACCAACCCGAACATCCAGAGCGTGAATGTTCCCGGCTTCATCACCTACGACGATGAGGTCACCACGGCGCGCAAGACCCGCTATGTGATGAAGAAACGCGGCTTTGGCGGTATGTTCATGTGGGAACTCAGCGCCGACTACGACGGCCACAGCCAGAGTCTGTTGGACGCTTTGTACAACGCGTGGAAATAGCGGCACCAAATCTGGATTGATCCGAGTTCATTTGTGGCGAAGAAAGTTTGCCACCCACTCTCCGGCTTCCCGCGTTCCGAGCGAGCCGCCGATATCCTGCGTGGTCTTCTTCTGGCGAACGGCCTCCAGCACGGCGGCATCGATCTTTGCGGCTTCCGCTCCCATTCCGAGATGACCGAGCATCATCGCCGCGGTCAGGATCGCGCCGAAGGGATTCGCGATATTCTTGCCCGCGATTGGCGGAGCTGATCCGTGGACCGGTTCGAACATCGACGTCTTCCCGGGATGGATGTTGCCGCTGGCGGCCATGCCGAGACCTCCCTGCAGACCCGCGGCGAGGTCGGTGATGATGTCACCGAACATGTTGTTGGTAACGATGACATCGAACTGGCGGGGATCGCGAACCATCTGCATACAGAGGGCGTCGACGTACATGTGCTGCGCGGTGATCTGCGGATACTCGCCACTCACTTCTTTGAACACGCGCTGCCACAGGCCTCCGGCGTGGGTCATGGCGTTCGACTTGTCGCACATCAGGATTCTGTTGCGGTGCGAGCCATCGAGTTTGGTGTGACGCTCGCAATATTCGAAGGCGTAGCGGATGATGCGCTCGACGCCTTTGCGCGTATTGATGTCTTCCTGGGTGGCAATCTCGTCCGGCGTGCCCTGCTTGAAGACGCCACCAGCGTCGGTGTAGACGCCTTCGGTGTTTTCGCGGAGCACGACGAAATCCACGTCTTTGGGCTCGACCCCCTTCAAAGGGCAGAGCGCGGCATCCAGCAAGCGAACCGGGCGCACGTTGGCGTAGAGATCCATTTTGAAGCGCATGCCGAGCAGGATCTCTTTGGCGTGGATATTGGTCTTGACCCGCGGATCGCCGAAGGCACCAACGAAGATGGCATCGAAGTCACGACCCAGCATGGTGAAGCCGTCGGGCGGCACCGTAACCTGGTCACGCAGGTAACGATCGGCGCCCCAGTCGAAAACGGTCAAATCCACCTTAGCGCCTGAGGTCTGGATGACCTTGACCGCCTGAGGGATGACTTCCTGTCCGATTCCGTCACCAGGGATGACGGCAATTCGCTTCGTTGCTGACTTTTGCGAGTCCACGGCAGGAAAGTTAACACAATCGCTATAATCGAACTACTGGTATGGGGCTGACTGCACTCCAGGTTCATGGCGAAGGATTGGGCGGGACGGACACAGGCGAGTATCGCGGTGCGACGACGGCTGCGCGCTTTGGTGATCCGCAGAAAGAGTTCGCGGCGTTGCGCAGCGGTTGCGGCGTCTACGACCTCGGGTTCCGGGCCAAGATTTCGCTCAAGGGTGGCGATCGGGTACGGTGGCTGAATGGGATGGTCACCAACAACATCCGCGATCTCGCTGCGGACCGGGGCGTATACGCTTTCCTGCTTAATCCGCAGGGGCACATCCTCGGCGAGCTTTACGCTTACAACCGCGGAGAGTTCATAACCGTTGACACGGATTCCGGTCAGGCGGAAAAGATTCTGGCGACGTTCGACCATTACATCATCATGGACGATGTTGAAGTCGTGAATCTCAGTGAACAACTGACAGCGCTGGGGATTGCCGGGCCGGAGTCGCGCGCGGTGCTGGCCGCAGCGGGATTCGCGATTGCCGATATGCAGCCATTGCAGGTGCAGTCTGCGATGTGGCACGGTACGGAGTGCACGCTGGTGCGCGGCGAAGACGAGCAGCACATTTCGTATGAGATCTGGCTGACGCCGGGGAGCGTGAGAGAGCTATGGGACGCTCTGCTGGCTGCAGGAGCTGCGCCGGTGGGTTGCGAGGCGCTGGAGCTGCACCGCATCGTGTCGGGCATTCCGCGGTATGGCGTGGACATCCGCGAGCGCGACCTGCCGCAGGAGACTGAACAAGCGCGGGCGTTGAACTTCAACAAGGGCTGCTACGTGGGGCAGGAGATCGTGGAGCGCATTCGCTCGCGAGGCGCTGTGCACCGGAAGTTCACTGGGTTTATTTCCCAGGGCGCGGCGCAGATCTCTCCTGGAGCCAAGGTTGTCGCCGGAGAGAAGGAAGTGGGAGAGATCACAAGCGCCGCTTCCCTGCAGCTTACAGCTTGTGGCAAGACTGTGGCTCTGGGGTACATCCGACGTGAAATCGGCGTGCCGGGGCGCGAGGTCATGATCGGGACGACGCGGGCAACGGTGATCCAGTTGCCGGTGGAGGACGGCGTAGTGACGGAGCGCTCGCTCGCACAGCATCGGGCGTGAGAGATTTCGACCGCGAAGGTCGCAAAGGAATTTCGCTAAGAGCGCAGAGGAATAAATGGCGCTCTTTTTGAGGAAAGGTTTTATGGGCGAGAAGAAACACGAACAATCAGGTTTTAAGGTGACAGACCGGCGGCTGTTCACTTCCGACGGCGAGCTGCGCACAGAGGTCGCGGAAGCGCCGGAACCTCTCAAGGCAACGCCAACCCCCGCGGCGGAGCAGAGCGTTGCAGCAACGCCAGCCGCTCCACCTGCGACGGGAAAAGGCGAGCCAGAAGCGGAGATGCCTCCGCTGCCCACAGCCGCCGAGCAGCAGGCGCAAGTCGACGCCTACCAGAAATCGTCGAAGGAACTGGATTCGCAGGTCGAACTCAGCGGGCACTCCGCCAAAGACTTCGAGATGACCTTTGAGCGCTTCCTCGCGTCGCTCTACATGACGGCGATGCTGCAACTGGGGTTGATGCGGCAGCAAGGCGAGCAGCCGCACGTCGATATCGTTGGCGCGCGTCAAACCATTGACACGCTCAGTCTGATCGCAGAGAAAACCAAAGGCAATCTCACCACGACCGAAGAGAATTTCCTGCAGAACAGCCTCTATGAGCTACGCATGGCGTACGTCGAGGTGACCAACGCGCTGGCGCGGCCACCGCAGCCGGGACCCGCCACAGGAACCGGAACCCGAGGAAGATGAAAGCGACCCTGACCGTGCTAGGTAGCGGGACATCGATGGGCGTCCCTACGCTGGGATGCGATTGCGCCGTCTGCCACTCCACCGACCCACATGACCGGCGCACGCGGCCGTCGATCATGATCGAGTATGACGGCAAAGTTGTGCTCATCGACACGACTCCGGATTTTTACACGCAAGCCATCCGCGAGAATATTACGCGCGTCGATGCGGTGCTCTACACGCACACGCACGCGGACCATATTCTGGGCATCGACGACCTGCGGCCGCTCAGCTACCGGCACAAACCGGAGAAGCTGCCTCTTTATGCACGGCCCGATGCGGCGGCGTTTCTGCGCAGGATGTTCAGCTACATTTTTGATGCCGACTACAAGTTCGGCGGACTGCCCCTGCTGGAGTTGAAACCGATCGACGGACCGGTCGATGTGTTTGGAGTGCAATTCGAGCCGGTAATTTTGATTCATGGCGAAACTCAGATTTACGGCTACCGCTTTGGCTCGGCAGCGTATCTGACCGACCACAGCGAGATTCCCGAATCGTCGTTTCATCAACTGGAAGGGTTGGACATTCTGTTTCTGGACGCGCTGCGGCACAAGCCTCACCCTACGCACTCGACGGTAAAGAACTCAATGAGCGTCGTGGACCGGTTGAAACCGAAACGCGCGTTCTTCACGCACATTTGCCACGATCTGCCACACGAGGCCACCAACGCCACTCTGCCGCGGCACGTGCGGCTAGCGCATGATGGGATGAAGCTGGACTTTGAAATCTAGAACTTCTTTGCCGCGGATTTGCGCGGCTGAACGCTGATAAAGAAGCACACGGGCTGTTCACCGCCAAGAAAATCTTGAAATTGATTTCTCTGCGGCTCGACGTGCTCGGTGGTTGATTGTTGACCATGCAAGTTTTTCACACACTCGACGATGTACCCGCCGGCTTCGGACCGGCGCTAGTTAGCGTGGGAAATTTTGACGGCGTACACCGGGCGCATGCGCACGTCTTGCGGGAAATTGTCGCGCGGGCACGGGCATGTGGAGGCAAGGCCGTGGCGATTACGTTTGAGCCGCATCCGGCGCGGATTTTGCGGCCGGAATCGGGGTTGAAGCTGCTCACGCCGTCTGCCGAGAAACTGCGGTTGCTGGAGAGCACCGGGATCGACGCGGTGCTCCTGCTTCCCTTCGGGCGCGATCTTTCGCTAATGACACCGCGGCAATTTGCCGAACGGATTCTGAAGAAGAAGCTGCACGCCCGCGAAGTTCACGAAGGATACAACTTCCGCTTCGGGCACAAGGCAGCGGGCGACATGGACTTGCTGGCCGAATTCGGGCGTGAGATGGGATTTGAGGTCAAGGTTTATCCGGAGATGAAGCTGCGCGGCGAAACCGTGTCGAGCAGTCAGATTCGCAAGCTTTTGAAGGATGGACGCGTAAGCCGGGCGCGGCATTTGCTGGCGCGGCCGTTCTGCATTCTCGGAACGCCGGGGCGGGGGCGCGGATATGGTTCGAAGTACACCGTGCCGACCATCAACTTGGCGCGCTACGAGGAACTGGTACCGAAGGACGGTGTCTACATTACCTGGACCCGCGTGGGGACGCAGCGATTTGATTCGGTTACCAATGTTGGTAATCGTCCCACCTTCGGGGCAGAGTTGTTTGCCATTGAAACTCACCTGCTGAATTTCCATCCCATTGAACTGACACCGGAGACGGAGGTCGAGATCTGTTTCCTGGAACGACTGCGAGATGAAATCAAGTTTCCGTCGGTCGAGGCGCTGCGCGAGCAGATTGCGCACGATGTGAAGAAATCGCGCCGATACTTTCACTTACTCGGAAAAATGACCACCGGCTGAACGTCCCGCATTCACCGCATTTGACAATTCCCTTTCTCGCTTTACAATCCGCGAGACTTATCTTCGATCCCTCATGGGCATCGGTCCTCTACAACTGATTCGGCAGGCGACACCGGGACAGCGGCGAACGCTGCTGGCGGCGGCGATGGGATGGGCGCTCGACGCGTTCGACGCGATGCTCTACTCGCTCGTGCTGGCGTTACTCATGCGCGATCTGGGCATGAGCAAGACTCTCGCTGGATCGCTGGGCACTCTGACGCTGCTGGCTTCGGGGATCGGCGGCGTGCTCTTCGGATTTCTCGCTGACCGCATCGGACGCAAGCAAGCGCTGATGGCGAGCATTCTGACGTACTCGGTGTGTTCGTTTGCCTCGGGACTGGCGACCAGCATTGCGATGCTGGCGATGGCGCGATTCGTACTGGGCCTGGGCATGGGCGGCGAGTGGAATACCGGCGCCACACTCGTGGCCGAGAGTTGGCCGACAGAGTTTCGAGCCAAGGCGATTTCAATCGTGCAGAGTTCCTGGGCGCTGGGCTTTGCGGCGGCGGCGCTGGTGGCGGGTCCGGTGGCGCGGTATTACGGGTGGCGAGCGGTCTTCTTCGTGGGGATACTGCCCGCGGTCATCACGTTGTGGATCCAAAGGAGTGTGCCGGAGTCGGAAATGTGGCGCGAGCGAATGTCACCGCAACATGAGGCGGGCGACGACGGCGGAAATTCCCCACCCTTCGACAAGCTCAGGGCAGGCTTTCTCGCAAAGGACGCGAGAAATGGGGCACCCAGCGTTCGTGGTGCTGCATGCAGAGACGTAACAAGTTACGCCTCTGCGAGATTCTCCGTGATCTTCAAGCCGCCTTACGCGAAACATACGTTTGCGCTCCTGCTGTTTAACTTTTTCGGAATGTTTGCCTGGTGGGGGCTTTTCACGTGGCTTCCGCCGTACTTATCTCTGCCTGTGGAGCAGGGTGGGCGCGGGTTTGGCGTCATGGGCATGACGACCCTTATGGTGGTGCTGAACCTGTGCGGGATGTTTCCGGGGTATGCCAGCTTTGGTTGGGTAGCGGATCATCTGGGACGTCGCAAGGCTTTTCTTGTTTATACGCTCGTGGCTGCTCTTCTGATTCCGCTTTATGCGGCGGCGCGGTCGCAGGGTGTGCTGCTCGTGCTCGGAACGCTGGTCGCATTTTTCGGCACCGGAATTTTTTCCGGGTCGGGGATTATGGGCAGCGAGATCTTCCCTACCGCCGTGCGGGCGCGCGCGCTCGGCTTCACCTACAACGGGGCGCGCACCTTGAGTTCCGTCGCTCCTCTGGTGATTGGGCGCGTAGGGCAGACGAAGGGATTGAGCTGGGCGTTCTATTTGTGTGCGGCGGGATATCTGTTGGCGGCGCTGATGACGACTCAATTGCCGGAGACGAAGGGAAGGAGGCTGGAGTAGTAGCTCGAACTCTGCGGACGAGTCTCCGGCCCGCTCGGCTCACGTTGCAGTGTGGCTCCGACGGACCCCCACCCCCTATACAGCGTTGCGCGTATATTCAGAGTGTGGAGAGTTCCCCTTCACGCACGCGACATGCAACGTACGTGGGCGCGTACTTCGCGCTCTGGGCGGCGGTTCTCATGTTACTGCGTGGCTTCGAGGGCTTCGAGGTTAGCGAGGCACTCGCCGCACTGGTCATCCTAGGGGTGATATTCCCAGTGCTCGCTCTATTGGCCACACGCCATGTGTCAGCACTGCCCCATGTTGCACGCCAGCCCAGGATCGCAAGCGTGGTTCTCGTGGTGTATCTGACGGTAATCGCATGGGTCCTCGTATCGGGATTCGGCCGCGTAGCTCGCATTACTGCCGAGCCGTTGCACTCTGTCTTGCTGCTGAGCGTGAAGCTTCTCGTATTCGTTACTTTTCCCGTAGCGATCATCTCGGCGCTGGGCCACTACACAATCGGCGAGCTCATACCGATTTCGCTCAGGTGGCGTGCGCTCCGCCCAGCCTTGTGGATGTCGCTGGCGGCTCTCCTCATGCAGGCATTCTTGGGGCGTGGCCTGTACGACATTCGGGAAGCTCATCCGCCGGTGTGGGTACTTGCTGTCGCTGCACCCCTGAGCTTTACCTGGTTGATGATTGAAGTCGGTGTCGTCGAGGAATTTTTCTTCCGCGTCCTGCTTCAGGAACGACTGGCGTTGGTGTTGCGGTCGCCGTGGGGCGGGCTGGTAATAGCGGCGCTCCTCTTCGGGTTGGTACATGCGCCAGGGTTCTATTTGCGTCCGGCGGGTACGCAGGAGGCTCTGGGGGCACATCCTTCGCTGTTCATGGCCATCGGATACTCGATCGTGCTGACCTCGCTTGCCGGTCTCTTCCTCGGCGTTTTATGGATGCGAACGAAGAACTTCGCGGTGCTGGTTATCGTGCACGCTGCCGGTGACCTCCTACCCAACCTCTTGCCTTGGGTCAGAGCATTCCATCTGATGCGATAGCGTTCCTATTCGATGGGTTCTACCACTACAGATTCTTCCGAGACGCCGGCTCTACCCGGCAGTTGCACGATCACGATCGCAGCCAGAACCAGCACGATCCCCAACGTCTGGACGGCGCGCACGCCTTCTCCAAGGAACGCGGCCGCTAGCAGGATCGAGAATACTGGCTCCAGGCAGCTGGCGATGATGGCACGGGTGGGTTCGAGATGCTGCAGGCCGAGGAAGTAGAGCGAGAACGGTGCCAGCACCGAGATTGTAGAAAAGACGAACAGGAAGCCCCACTGCGCGGGTGCATAGTGCGCGGCCAGGACCTTCCAGGGGGGATTCACGAACAACCAGAACGCCGCGGCGGAAGCCAGGGTCCAACTGAGGACGCGCCAGCGGTCGTAGCGAGCCAGGATGCGGTGTCCGCCGACATTGTAGAACGCGAAGGAGAACGAGGCCAACAGCGCCGCGAGGAAGCCGTAGGACTCGAGGCGGAGGGGCGACCCAGACTTGGATCCAACGATGCCGATCGTCAGTGCGATTCCGGCGATGGCGACTGCGACCGCAGCGACTTTCTGCAGCGTAAGCTTCTGCTGTCCGCGGGCGACCACGTACAGCAGCACCCAGACCGGCGCGGTGTACTGGACAACGATGGCGATGGCGACGCTCGTTTTCTGGATGGCGACGTAATAGAAATAGTTCGATGCAGCCACGCCTAGCATGCCGAGCACGAGGCACTGGATGAGATCGGGCGGTGGGAGCTTGATGCGCTGCCATCCGCGTCGGCCCACGAGAATTGGAAGCAACACAAGCAACGAGAACGAAGTTCGCGTTTGCGACAGAATGATTGGGTCGATGGGGTGTAGCGCTTCTCCGCTCAAGGGCAGTTTGCCGGTGAAAACGGCGCGGCCCACGGCGGCCGAGACTCCCCAGAGAAGTGCAGCTGACGCGATAAAGAAATATCCGCGCAGGGGATGAGCGGCTTCTCGGTTGGCGTTCGCGGAGTTCAGGATTCAGTCACCGAATCCGATGATGGGGCCGAATCGAGTAGCAGGTCAAGGCGCACGGGATCGAAGCCGACAACGACCTCCGCGGCTTCACCGGAAAAGACTACGAGCGTGGGGGTTTCGCGGCTGCCGTGTTGCTCGGTCATTTGGCGGCGCGCTTCGAAGTCGGTGCTGATGTCACGCTCTTCGAAGGCGATCTCCTTGGCCTCGAGGAAGAGCTTCATCAGTTCGCAGGAGAGGCAGCCGGGTTGGGTGAAGAACAGGATACGGGTGAGGGGCATCTACTCTACCAGTTCGATCTTTGAGTCAATCTTGGCGGTCTTCTCGAGCATTGCGGAGACTGAACAATACTTCTCTATCGAAAGGCGGACCGCGTCTTCCACGGCCTTGCGAGAAACTTTACCACCGATGCGATAGGTCAGCTTAATTTCTGTGTACACGGCCGGATGACCCGACGCCCGCTCGCCCGTCGCGCTCACTTCAAGACTCGTAAACGGCTCGCGTTTCTTGCGAAGAATGCCGACCACATCCGATGCCGTACATCCGCAGAGAGCGATCAGCACGAGTTCCATCGGCGTGTTAGCAGTTTTCTCGGTCGACGTGTCCATCACGATGGCGTGGCGAGAGCTGGCCTCACCGAGGTACCGCTCGTTATCCGTCCAGATTGTTTTTGCGGTAATCATCGTGCCTGCTACCTCCGGTTATCCGTACTGGGCTCGGGATGAATCAGGACGCGGAACAACTCGGGCGCGTCCTGCTTGAAGCGGATTTCCAACTCGGTCTGGATATCGTGCACACGGGCGAGTGAGAGATCGTCTGACAACGTGCAGTGACAGGAGATGTACATGCGGCCACGGACGCGCTTGATGACGAACTCATGCACATCGAGGACCTCTGGAAACTGCGCGGCCACGGCCTTCAGGCGGTGCTCGAGTTCCGCGTCGCTGACCACTTCTTCGGGCTTCTCGATGGTGGCGGGCTCGCTCTCGATGTGGGTGAGGATGTCGGAAATCTCTGGAACGTCACGACGCATGTCGGCTTCGAGTTCTGTGACCTGATCGTGGGCGTTCTTTAGGGTCATGCGTTCGTCGAGTTCAATGTGTTGCTCAACGTGCAAGCGACCGGCGAGATCCTGGACGCTGATGTCATGCACGTTGAGGTTCTTGTGCGTGGCTACGGCGCGGATGCGGTCGAAGATGTTCTCCGAATGTTGCGCGCGCGGCAGCGGCTGCACCGTCACGTCAGCGTCGGGGAGAACGCAGTGAACGGCCTCAGTCACGGCCGTGGCCAACTGGCCGGAACGCTGGAAAGTTACAGTGCGCGCGAGCCCAACCGCAAGATCGGCGAAGTAGCGGTTCCCGGCGCGGCGAATGCGCACACGATCGACTTCCAGAACTCCATCGACGCGTGAGACCGCGTCGTAAATCTGGGAGCGCACTCCGGGCGGGGCCGCGTCGAGCAGCGCGTCGATGGTGCGCCGGGCGAGGCGCCAGCTCACCGAAACGACGACACCTGCGACGAAAAGAGCGGCGATAGGATCGGAATCGCGCAGCCAGTCGATGCGATACGTGCGTCCGACCAGAACCAGCGACAGCCCGAGCACAACCACGCCGGCGGACCAGATGTCGGTCGAGAAATGCAGCGCGTCGGCCTCTAAGGCCTGGCTGTCGTACTTGTTGGCGATGCGGCCGAGCACGCGCGAGCGCCACCAGTCGACTCCCATTGAGAAAATCATCACGGCAAACGCCGCCAGGGACGGCTCGATATCAATGTGGCGAAAGAAAAGACGCAGCGCAGCTTCGTAAATGATCCAGGCGCAGGTCAGCAGAAGAAGGCCGGTTTCGACGAACGCGGAGAAGTTCTCCACTTTCCCGTGACCGTACTGGTGGTCAGCGTCGGCGGGTTTATCCGAAACTCCCACGGAAAAATAAGTGAGAAGAGCGGCGATCAAGTCGAGGCCGGAGTGGGCGGCTTCGGAGAGAATGCCGAGGCTGCCCGTGGTGACCCCGACAAAGATCTTTAATCCAGTGATGACGATCGCGGCCAGAACGGAGTTCCCCGCGGCCGAGCGCTTCTCGGCGCGCATCAAGTCAGACGGAGAAATGGCGGGGCTTCCCGACATGCAGGCATTATCGCTGCTGAGAGTGGGATGCGCCAAGCAAATCGCGGAGCGCATCTGGCTCCCCGATGGCTGTGCAACGAGACTCGAACCTTCAGTCGTGGCTGGTCGCCTCTCAGGTCCCAAGTTCTGACCGACCCGCTGTCGAGCTTCGCTCGACGGACAGCCGAAAAGCAGCTGTCCACCACATAAGTATTTCGCGAACCCGGGGGAAAGGCGTGCAGAAGGCTTCTTGTGCTAGGATTTGCTGCTAGGAATTTTCAACTTTCTGATGGACCAATCCTGGAGGAAATGACTTATGCGCAAGAGTTGGCTGCTGTGTGTTTTGTTGGGGACGCTGGCTTGGGGACAGGCCGCGCCGGGAGCGCCTCCACCGGCACAGCCGGCTCAGGGATCAGCTGATACTGCTGCTGCCGTTCCGCTCGATGCGGCGGTGATCACCGTAGACGGAGTATGTCCAGCAAAACCCGAGGCGACCGGGCAAGCGACGGGGTCCCCTGCTGCCGATTGCAAGACCGTCATCACCAAAGCCGAATTTGAGAAGCTGGCCAGCGGAGTCGCCCCCAACATGACACCGCAGTTGAAGAAGCAATTGGCCAGCGTTTTGCCGCGGTTGATCGCGATGTCCGATGAAGCCAAGAAGAAGGGCCTGGACCAGACGGAGCGTTTCGAAGAGACCCTCAAGTTCGCGAAGATGCAGATCTTGTCCAACGAACTGCAACGCAACATCCAGGAAGAAGCAGGGAAGGTTCCCCCGGAGGAGATCGCGAGTTATTACAAGGAGCATCCCGAAGCCTTCGAGCAGTTCAACCTGGACCGGTTATTTGTGCCGCGCACCAAGCAAGAACAACCCGAGGCGAAGGAAGAAGATGCCAAGGACGAAAAACTGAGCGAGGAACAGCAGAAGAAGAAACAGATCGAGGAAAAGGCCAAAGCCGACGAAGCCGAGCAGGCCATGACCAAACTGGCCCAGAAGCTCAGAGACCGGGCCACTGCGGGAGAGGACTTCGTGAAGTTGCAGAAGGAGGCGTTCGATGCCGGTGGCATGAAGATCGAATCTCCGACGGTGAATCTGCCCAAGGTGCGGCACACGGGGCTGCCGCCGGCACACGCTGCTGTGTTCGACCTGAAGGCGGGCGAAGTTTCGCAGGTGATCAACGACTCGGGCGGGCACTACATCTACAAAGTGAACAGTAAGGACGAGCCTTCGCTCGATCAAGTCAAAGACGAGATCCTCAACACGCTGAAGAACCAGCGCACGCGTGAAATGATGGATAAAATGAATGGCTCGTTCAAGGTCGAGACGAATGATGCGTACTTTGGTCCGGGCGGGCCGGGGACGATGCCGCCGCCACGGGCGCCGAATCCGAGGCTGGCTCCGAGCCCAATGGCGCCGACGGCTCGGCCGCAAACTCCGCCCCCGGCGCAACCTCCGGCTGCGAAACCGAACTGATGGCAAAACCTGTCGTCGTAGTGACCGGCATTTCGGGCAACCTGGGCTCCAGGCTACTGCCGCTGCTGGGAAGTTTTTCGGTCATTGGGGTGGACGTGAGTCCGCCCCGCACCGATGCCGAGTTGCGGTTTGAGAGCTTGGATCTGGGGCAGGAGTCGTCCACCCGTACGTTGTACGAACTGCTGCGCGACACCCATGCCTACGCGGTAGTGCACCTCGCCTTCGTGATTGATCCCGTGCGCACGGGAGTGCTTGACGTCGAGCGCATGTGGCAGATCAATGTAGCGGGGACAGCGCGGGTGATGGAAGCGATCACTGAGGCCAACCGAACCACCGACGACGGAGTCAAGCAGTTCATCTTTCCCAGCAGCGTTTCGGCTTACGGACCGAACTTGCCGGCGCCGGCTATGGAAGAGTCCCCGCTGGCGGCGCACACGTTGCCCTATGCGATCCACAAGAAACAGTCGGACGAAGTGGTACAGCAACGTTGCACCGCGCTCCGCGGGTGCAGCGTCTACATTCTGCGTCCGCACATTTTTGCCGGCGCCAGCGTACAGAACTATTTGATGGGATGCTTCCACGGGACGCCAAACGGCAAGAGCGAGAGGGCGCAGAAGATGCGGGAAGCGGGCAAACGACTCCCGGTGATTCTGCCGCGAGGGCAGCAGTATCTCGACAACAAGATCCAATTCATTCACGTCGACGACATGGCGCGGCTGATCCAGCACATCCTGAAGCGAGAACCGGAAACGCAGCGGTTAACGGTGTTAAACGTAGCCGGGCGCGGCGAACCGCTGACCTTTAACAGGTGCATTCAGATGGCTCAAGCGAAGCTGATCCGTGTGCCGGGAAGATGGACGATGCAGCAGATCTTAAAGGTTGGCTGGAAGCTGAAGCTTTCTGCGATTCCACCGCAGGCGGTCCCGTACATGACTGGTGAATACATCATGAACACGGATCGGCTACGCCGCTTCCTGGGCCCGGAGTACGAACACGTGATCCGCTACTCGATCACCGACGCCTTCGCGGATAGTTTCAAGTCGGCGGGTGCGAACTAGGGCATTGCCGGACTCCTCTTCAGACAGTTTTCTGCAGCGGCTAGTGTCGCGGGACATTGGTCGGCTTCGCTTCCCCGCCGTAGACCTGCGGCTCTCCCAGACTCCCCTTCGGCGGCAGATGACGGATGTAGAGCACCAACTGCCAAATCTCCTCATCGCGAAACATGTCTTTCGAGGCCGGCATTCCGGAAGGAGAGATTCCGTTCTGAATAATCCAGTGCAATTGGCCGTCGGTGTAAGCCTGCACGGAAGGCGAATTCAGCGGCGGAACCGGCGGGGCCATCTTGTCGGCGAAAGGAACACCGGTAGTCTGGCCGTCGAGTCCGTGGCAAACCATGCAGTATGACGCGAAGTTGCGCTGGCCGGCGTGGATGTTCTCGGCGTTGGCGGGAAGCGGGTTCGAGTCAGATCGGCCACCGACGGTGATCCTCCGCTTCGCGCCTTGCATGAATTGGGTCTCGAAGCTGCCCGGAGAGCGCACCTCGCAACCAGCAAGAAGCAGCAAGGCGGCAGTCGCTATCGCGGCTGCGAACCCGGGCCTGCTTTGACGGAGGGAAGCACGATCCCCCGACACAGCTACTCCACCACGACCGTCATGTTCATGTTGCCGTGGTTTGCGCCGCAGAAATGATCGCAGATGGTTGTAAACGTTCCGGCAGTCTGCGGCGTCACGGTCACTTCCGTAGTCTGGCCCGCAGGGATTTCTTCATCGAGCTTAAGCGGACGCAGGAAGAAGCCATGAGTGACGTCCTCGCTATGAAGACGGAGTTTGACTGTTTGTCCTTTCTTCAGCGTGATCTTGTCGGGGCTGAAGGCGAACCGCTTCGCCGTGATTTCGATGACAGGAGTGTCGTCGGCGTGGGCGCGCCTGGCGCCGGTCAGGGCGAGCAGGGCGAAAGAGCACAGAGCTGCAATGAGTACAGGCTTGATCCGTTTTGTTTGAAGCATAGGCCCTCGTTTCTGGTGAATTCTCAGTTGCTGTTGCGCCGTTTAAACGTTCGGATTTCTAAGAAGCTGCTGCGCTCCGTTGATGCCGCGGAATTCGCGGGCGGTTAATTCAATGTCCTCAACGGAAAGCGAGTGTGAGTCGGGCTGCGGTTTGCCGCTGAAGCTCACCGTGCGGATGCCTAGGTTCTTGAAAGGATGATCCTTCTCGAACGGGACAGGCTTACGCGGTCCTGCGACACCAGTGGGATCAGGAAAGGCAAAGATCAACGAACGCGCGGCGTAGTGGTGAACCTTGCCAGTCTCGTGTTCGTCGTCACGATGGATATGACCGTACAGTACGATCACATTGTCATAAGTGGAAAGAATGTTCATGACGTCGTCGCCGTCGCTGGTAAACCACTCCCAGTCGGGGCGGAGATCGAAAAGCGGTCGATGAGTGAACACGACAATCGGGGCGGCTTTTGAGAACCGGGCGAGATCCTTCTTGAGCCACGCGAGCTGTTCGGCGCCGATTTCAGGTTTGGCGCGGGAAACATTATCGAGGGCGACAAAATGCACGCCGCGATGGTCGAAGGAGTAATGGCTCTCGCCAAAGAACTCGTGATAGAGCGCCCCCCCGTCGAGTCCAGCATCGTGTTCCCCAGGTACGCACTTGATCATGGGCACGTTAATTTTTTTCGAGATTTCCTGGAATTGCTTCATACGCTGCACGTGGACGTCCTTGTCTTCGGTGTCGTGCGTAAGATCGCCGGTGAAGAGGACGAGATCGGGACGTTGTGGGAGGGCGTTGATCATCTCGACGGCACGCTCGAAAGCCTTGGTGCCCAGGGGATCGGGCGGGCCATTGAAGCCGATGTGGGCATCGCTGAGCTGGACGAAGGAGAATGGCGCGACTTTCTCGCCGCTGGCGTCGCCCAGGCGGGCGAACATGTCGCCGACCTCGCCTTTGGCTAGGGCCGCGGGGTAGGCGGAGTACAGCACGCCGATGCCAAGCGACGTGCCTGCGATTTTGAGAAACGATCTGCGGTCCCGGTGATTCATGATTTCTCCTGTGACTGCGTTTGCTGTAAGGGAGAACCGAGAAGCGCGTGGATTATTCCGGCCCGGGCCCAGAAAATATTTCACACGACGCCGGGAATAAAACGGGTGATCCGGCAGTTATGCTATGGAGGTGCCGGACCAACCCTTGCCTGCCGCGACGTTCGAAGATCTGGCCATGCCTTTGTTTGACCAGCTCTACAACTTTGCGTGCTGGCTGACGCAGGACACGGCCGAGGCGGAGGATCTCGTGCAGGAGACTTACGCCAAGGCGCTGCGTGGATTCTCTTCGTTTCAGAGGGATACAAACTTCCGGGCGTGGATGTACCGCATTCTCCGAAATTCGTTCTTGAGTTCACGAACTGGATTGAAGATCACGATTGCGATCGATGGAGAGGCCGATGAGACATTGCTGCCGGCTGAACACACTACGCCAGAGAGCGTCCTGATCGAGCGGGCGAATCGCGAAACGGTGCAGCAGGCGATGGCCGATCTGGCCGTGTACTACCGCGAGATATTGTTGCTGTGCGAAGTCGAGGAGATGTCCTATCAGGAAATTTCCGAGACGCTTGCCATTCCGATGGGCACGGTGATGTCGCGCTTGTCCCGAGCGCGAAAGGCGCTGCGCAATCGGCTGGCGAAGAATGACGGAGGACGGCATGGCGTGTGAGCAATGGGGCGGGAAGCTCGATGCCTACTTGGATGGAGAACTCGCTCCCGCGGAAGCCGGCGCGTTAGGGGCACATCTGCGAGGGTGCGCGGCTTGCGCCGCCGACGCGCTGGGACGCGTGCAGATGAAGCGCTCGGTGCAGTTGGCCGGGAAACGCTATGCAGGCAGCGAGGAACTGCGGAGCAAGATTGCGAAGTCTGTCGCCTCGAAACCTCGCCGAGAAACCGGGTGGCTCTGGAAGATCATGGCCGTGCCTGCGGTGCTCGTTCTTCTTGTCTTTGTCGCAGTGAATATTTATGTCAGCCGCGAGAGTGGGCGCCGGCAGCGGGTTTACAGCGAACTGGCCGACCTGCACGTTGCCGCTCTGGCCAGCGCAACCCCGGTTGATGTCGTCTCAACCGACCGGCATACCGTGAAGCCATGGTTTCAGGGAAAGATTCCGTTCACTTTCAACCTGCCGGACTTGCAGGGGTCGGAGTTCACGCTGCTGGGTGGGCGGGTCACCTATCTCGCACAAACGCCGGGGGCGCATTTGATCTACCAACTACGCAAGCATGAGATTTCGGTCTTCATTTTTCAGGATCGCGGAGAGGAAACGCCGGGCCTGCCGTCGGGCTCGGTGCATGCGCTGTCGTTCAATGTAAAGAACTGGACGCAGAATGGGCTGCGGTATTTCGTGGTTGGAGATGTCAGTGTGGACGAGGTTCAGGCACTGAGCAAACTGCTGCGCGATGTTGGGTAGTCGCCGGGCTGCGCCCGGCGGATAGCCGAGGGCGGCTGTCCCCACATTCTCTCGGGACTATTTCTTTCCGCGATACAGGCCTGCAATTCCGAACGTGTACGGTGTCCGGGTGGCTTCTGTGAAACCTGCGCTTTTCATCCGCGCGAGCATCTCTTCGGGCGGTGGGAAACGCTCGACTGAGGCGGGGAGATACGCGTACGGGCCGCGCACTCCCGAGATCATAGTGCCGATGCGTGGCAGGACCTGTTTGAAATAGATACGGTAGAGCGCGCCCATCGCGCCCTGGGGCTCGCCGAAGTCGAGGATGCCGCACTCGCCACCCGGCCGGAGAATGCGGACGATCTCGCGCAATCCGGCGTCGTAGTCGGCCAGGTTGCGGAAACCGAAAGCCGAAGTAACGAGATCGAAATGTTCGCTGGGGAACGGAAGGTTCAGAGCGTCAGCTTCGATCCAGGCGGGGATACAACCGGGACCTGAGCCGTTTTGCGACACCGCCGAGGATTTCGCCGTGGCGCGTTGCAGCATGGCATGAGAAAAGTCGGCGCCGAGAATCTGCGGCGAAGACTTCCCTGCCTGGCGGCGCAGCGCGAACGTCATATCGCCGGTGCCGCAACACAGGTCGAGGATGCATGCGTCCGGCCGGGTGAGGATGTGGCGAAACGTGCGAGCCGTGCGGCGCCACCAAATGCGGTCCACGTTGAACGACAGCACGTGGTTGAGCAGGTCGTAGCGCGGCGCGATCAACGTAAACATCTCGCGCACCGCGCGAGCCGATGAACGCTGGTCACTTGCGCCTTCCGGCGCGGCCCCGATCATGATTGATTTGCTGGCTTCAGGCACGATGGCTCGACCGGCGCGGCCTACCTCCGCTTCTTCTTCAATTGCGCCGCGATGCCTTCCACCTGCAGGACGTGGTTGGTATCGTGACCGGCGAACATGCGCGCCAGGTGCGAAATTGATTCCTTGCCGCGCTCGAGGTGCATCCCGTAGCTGTCCCAGCTTTCACGCGGGATTACTTTCAGCATCGCAAGATTGTTTTCGCGCAGGACACGGAAGACCTCCAACGACTGTTTCGCATCGCGCTTCGCGTATTGGAAAACCGATGCCCACACATCCTGGTCGAAGGGCTGGATTGTTGTCCCGCTCGCTCCGATAACGGAGCGCATCCGCCAACTAGCCACGATCTCTGCGTCGGCCAAGTGCGCGACGATTTCCGCGATCGACCACTTCCCCGGCTCGGATTTCCATTTCAGTTGCTTTGGCGTCAGGCCATGAATCAGCTTCTTCAGCTTGGCGGCGGTTGACCGTTGCACTTTGATTGCATCCTGGCCTTCGACGTGGCCCAGGATTCGTTCGATATACTGTGGCGCTGTCTCTTGCATATTTTTATCCTCCGCTTCTATTTTTCCCAGACCCAGCCGCCGCGCGACAAGCGGCGCAACTCATCTACGGCGTCAACGACCGCGTTCCCTGGCACATCGCTGGCGACTTCCACCTTGCCGATTTCGCGGGGCAGGATGAAGTGCACAACCCCATTTTGTGTTTTCTTGTCGGACTGCAGCCGGGCCAGAATCTTGCGCGGGTTGACATTCACTTCCGGCAAGCGGCCGAGGCTCAAGACGGCATCGGCGATGCGGCCCGCGGTTACGCTATCGGTGCGGCCCACGGTCAGCGCGATGTTCGTAGCGGCGATCATGCCCCAAGCCACAGCTTCGCCGTGTAGCAGTCGACGGTAACCAGTTTCGGCCTCCAGCGCGTGTCCGACGGTGTGGCCAAGGTTGAGAACCCGGCGCAGCCCCTCCTCGCGCTCGTCGGCGGAAACTACTTCGGCCTTCAACCTTACAGACTGGGCGATGAGCCACTCCAGTTCCACGGGGTCACGCTTCAAAATGCGGGCGCGATTTTGCTCGAAGCGCAGAAACAGTTCGACGTTTCCGATGATGCCGCACTTCAGGGCTTCGTAGAGTCCGGCGCGAAATTCGCGATCCGGCAGTGTCTTGAGCACCGTGGGATCGATCAGCACGACACGCGGATGGTGGAAGGTTCCGATCAGGTTCTTGCCGGCAATGAGATTGACTCCGGTTTTGCCGCCGATAGAGGCGTCAACCTGCGCCAGCACCGTGGTCGGAATCTGAACCAACTCCACGCCGCGCATGTACAGCGAGGCCAGCAGTCCGCTGACGTCGCCCACAACTCCCCCGCCCAGCGCAATAATGACGGCCTTGCGGTCAGCTCCCAAGCGAGTCAGTTTTTCGGCGAGCGCTTCCACCGTCGCGAGGCGCTTCGTAGGCTCGCCATCGGGCATCGGGATCACTTGTGGCGCGAAACCGCTCGCCTTCAAGGAACGAACCAGTTTCGTTCCCCAGAGTTTACGCACCGGAGGAACGGTTACCACAAAGATGCGGCTGGCCTGCGGCAGCAGGTCGCCCAGTACGGAACCGGCTCGGGTAAGCAGCCCATTCTCGATCCAGGCCTGATACGGCCGCGGCGGCACGTGAATGGTCACTTGCGGCATGGGTTCCATGATAGCGTATGCGATGAAATGACTGCCCTGCCCTGCAAGGTGGTACCATTTCCCCGTTTATGAAGGGCCTACCAGCCGAGACCGATTTCGTGGTCATTGGCGCGGGTATTGCTGGCCTGCGCGCGGCGATTGAACTGGCCGCAGCGGGACGTGTGCTCGTCCTGGCGAAAAAGGAAGTCACCGATCCCAACGCGCTAGAGATGCAGGCGATCGCGGCCCTCAGCGACGAAGACGAAGTTACCTTGCACCTCCAGGACACACTTAGTGCCGGAGATGGTCTGTGTGACCCCGCAGCAGTAAAGATTCTCATCGAGGAGGCCCCAGGTCGCATCGAGGAACTGATCGCTTGGGCTACGCAGTTTGATCGCGGTGGAACCAAGCTGGTCTTCGGGCGGGAAAGCGCAACCAGCCGCAACCGCAGTCTGCACGCGCAGGGGGATTCGACCGGCCGGGAAATCCTGCGAACGCTGTACGCGAAGGCGCACTCGCTGAAGCACATCTCAGTCGCGCCGTTTGAGTTCTCCACCGGCCTGCTCACCGACGCGGGACGTATCACGGGCGTCTCTCTGATTGATGACAAGGGAGTTCCCCAGGAAGTCGCGTGTTCCGCTGTGCTGCTGGCTACGGGCGGAATGGGACAGCTTTATCGCAACACGACCAATCCAGAGTTGGCCACAGGGGACGGTGTAGCCATCGCGTTCCGCGCGGGAGCGGAAGTCAGCGACATGGAGTTTGTTCAGTTCCACCCCACAGCACTTTACATGAGGAAAGTGCCGCGGTTTCTTCTGTCGGAGGCGCTGCGCAGCGAAGGCGCATATCTGCGAAACATCGAAATGGATCGATTCCTGGGCAAATATCACCCCATGGGAGAACTCGCGCCGCACGATGTGGTCGCGAGGGCCATCATTCACGAGATGGAAGTGAGTCGCGCCAAGGATCCGTTCGTCTATCTCGACCTCACGCATCTCGCCGCGGCGAAAGTGCAGAAGCGGTTTCCGCGCATCTACGCGACGTGTATGCAGCACAACGTTGACATCACCGAAGATTTGATTCCGGTGCGTCCCGCGGCGCATTACGCCATGGGCGGAGTGCGCACCGATCTCAACGGCAAGACAAACGTTAGCGGACTCTACGCGGCGGGCGAGACTGCCGCGACGGGCGTCCACGGGGCAAACCGGCTGCCAAGCAACTCCCTGCTCGAAGGTGTTGTGTATGGGGCGCGGGCTGGGAAGGCGATGCGAGAAGAATTGAGGGCCGCGCCGACTACTAGCCGACAGCCGAAGACGGCTTACTCGAACGGGCCGGTCGATCCGGGGGTCGAAGACTTGATCGGACAAATTCAGGATCTGATGTGGAACGAGGTCGGCATCGTTCGGATGCGTACTGGGATGCAGAAGGCGATCAAGAGTCTCGAAGAAATGGCCCCGAAGCTGGCTCACCCTAAGACGCGGCGGGCACACGAGGCGGCCAACCTGCACCTGGCGGGCCTGCTTGTGACACGGTCGGCCTTGGCCCGCGAAGAGAGCCGCGGCGCGCACTATCGCATCGACTGTCCGGACCACGATGACAAGAAGTTTCTGAAGCACTCGGTGATCAGGGGCGACAAAGTAGTCTTCGTGTAGCGGCGGAGTCTTCTCTTACTCCCCGCTCTTCGCCGGGAACGCCACCGACGCTACGATCGAAATCAGAAGTACTCCCGCCACTACGCCCAACGTGACTACGATAGGAATCCGGAAATAGTCCACTGCGAGCATCTTCAGGCCGACCAGAATCAGCACGACTGCCAATCCATAGTGCAAGAAGCGGAAGACTTTCATCAGTCCGGAGACCGCGAAATACATCGAGCGGAGGCCCAGAATCGCAAAGACGTTCGAGGTGTAGACGATGAAGGCATTCAGGGTAATGGCGAGAACGGCGGGAATGGAATCGACCGCAAATAGAACATCGGTGGTCTCGATGACCAGAAGCACCACCAGCAGCGGCGTCGCGTAGAGGCGTGAATTCTCCTGCAGGTTGCGGACGAAGAAGCGTCCGCCCCGGTAGTCGGCGGTCACGGGAATCCAGCGACGGAGCGCCCTTACCACCGGATTAGCCGCAGGGTCGATCTGGTGCTCGCCCATCACGCAGACGCGGATGCCGCTGTAGATCAGCAGGCTCCCGAAGATGTAGAGCAGCCAATGGAAGCGGTAGATGAGGCTAACTCCCGCGCCGATAAAAATGCCGCGCATGACGAGCGCGCCCAAAACGCCCCAAAAGAGCACGCGATGCTGTTGTTCGTCGGGAACCGCGAAATAGTTGAAGATCACGAGGAACACGAAGAGGTTGTCGACGCTGAGCGAGAGTTCCAGAACATAGCCCGTCACGAACTCCAGCGCGGGCTGATGCCCCTGCCAAAAGTAAAGGATGGCTGCGAAAGCCGCAGCCAGCGCCACATACATGACACTCCAACCGAGGGCTTCCCGAAAATGTACGACATGGCCAGGGCGGTGGAAGACACGAAGGTCCAGCACCAGCATGCCGAGCGCGAAGAGATTGAAGAGAATCCAGAAGTAAAGCAAACGGAGTCCCTGATGTATCGGAAATTGTTGATTTTTGATTGTTGATTGCTGGCTTGACCGCTGAAAGACTTCCTTGGCCCACAGATCTTCAATCAACAATCAGAAATCAACGACTACTTTTCCCTTCCCCGAGTGCCGCCGACCCAATCGTCCCACAGGCCGAAGGCTTTAAGCATGTCCACACTGTTGGTCTCACGCATGGTCTGCTCAATCTGGTCATGGGTAAGGCGCGGGCCGACCTTCGCATAGAGGTTCGCCAGACCAACGCTCAGCGCGGCGGCCTCAGCCACATGCTTCTTCAGTTGCACAAAGTCGACTTTGTCGTAGGTGTCGGAGACGGCGTGATAATTCTCCAGATAATTTGCCTCTTGCTGATCGGCGACGAATGTGGGGACACCCTCCAGCATGAAATCGAAGTGATCGGTGCCCCACTCCATGTCGGCCTTGAGTTCTTTGACGTCAAATTGCGCGAGGGGAGCGATCAGATCTTTGGCGGTCGAGAGTACATCTTTGCGGCCTCCCACAGAGAAGCCAGTAGTCTTGCCTGTGCCAGCATCGTAGACCACGACGCCCGCGGCGTTGTCGAGTTCGTGACGATGGGTGAGGGCATACGCACGGGAGCCGAGGAGTCCCTGTTCTTCGCCGGAAAAAAGAATGAAACGGATAGTGCGTCGCGGCGCCACTCCTGAGGCTTTGATGGCTCGCAGCGCATCGACAACGAGCGCCGCATTGCAGCCGTTGTCGAGCGCTCCGGTGCCGAGTTCCCACGAGTCGAGGTGCGCACCCAGGATCACGAACTCGTCCGGCTTCTCGCTGCCTCTAATTTCGGCGATCACGTTGGAAGCCTTGATGGGCCCGCCGATTTGGTTCGGAATGGACAGATCGGCCCATACCAAGTTTCCTGAAGCCAGCAGGCGCGCGATGCGTTCCCCGTCCTCACGCGCGACGATGACCATCGGCAGACGATCAATTTCTCCAGCGGCGGAGTTCGTATGGCGGTAAAGGATGTCGTGCTCACGCGTGGCCATGAACGCAATGGCCCTGACCTTTGCTTTTACGGCGAGATCGATGACCGGTGGAGCTTTTTCATATTCGGCGAAGAGATCGTCCCAAGTCTTGAGAACAACCGTGTGAACCAGAATGATCTTTCCGGAAACATCGCCGGCCTTCTTGAAGTCCGCCTCCGTACCTTCGCCCACGTCGACCATCGGGACATGCTTCACCGGAGCGAGCGCGGGAGCCCAAGCCACAGAGACAGCGCGAACGCGGAAGGGCGAGAGCACGGTTGCGCCTCCCACCTTTGTGGCACTGACCTGGTACGCGGTGGTCGCCGTCATTTCAGTCACGCCTTCGGACCACGAGTTCGGAATTGTGAATCCCTCGGTATGAACACTGTCGGCCCCGGCGGCGGTGAAGGCTTGCACGCCCCACTCGACAGCATGTTGCATGGCTACGGTGCCGGGAACCCGCCCGCCGATTTCGTCAGTCAGGCGGCGGAGATTGCTCTCCAGAGTCGAAGGCTGAAGCGCGGTCTGAATGACTTGGTTCGCCGGACTATCGGTGGGAGGAGTCGCAGCTAGGCAGGTGAAGGCAAGAACACTAGCAAAGAACAGGGTCTTCACAGTTCGCATATTGGCTGCATTAGAAATGAAATTGTGGAAAAGCGCAAAACGAGCGGCGGCAATCACTTGGGCGGCAGCGGTTCCATCTTATCGAGGATGCGAATCGTTTCCAGCACAACGCTACCAACGATTTGCAGGCTCTTGGGGCTGAGTTTGTCGACCGTGTCTTGCGGGCTATGCCAGAAGACGTTGTTGTAACCGTAGGAGAAGTCGATGAGGTCAGCGGATGGAACGCCCTTCTTCACAAAAGGAAGATGATCGTCCTCCATCGCAATCCTACTGCCGGCAAAGTGAGACTGTTCGCCAAGTCGCGTAGCGGCCTCATGCAGCACGTCTTCAAGCCAGGGTGTGGAGTTGCCCTCGCGCAGGATGTTGAGGTCCGCATCTCCAACCATGTCAGCCAGCAGAAATGCCTTGATTTTTTTCAGTGTGCCGTCGCCCTGCCACTTGTCCGCGAGATGACTGATCCCGTACAGGCTGTCGGTCATGAAGTCAACCTCAGTGTCCGGTTTCATCGCCTCCTCCGCGTCGTCCCACACCAGCCAAATGCTGTAACCGTCGCGCGGCTTGGCGCGCAACTGGTTGGCAAGTTCGAGCAGGAGTGCGCTGGAAGAGCCACCATCATTGGCACCAACGTAGGACGTGTTGCGCAACGGATAGTTCGTATCGTAATGACTCGCGACAACGATGATGCCGTCCTTGCTGCCGGGGAACTTCGCGATGATATTGTGCACGGGAAACTTGCCTGCTGGCGTATCGGCGGTAAAAGTATCGTGTTCGACGTCATCCCCTTTCAGATGAGCAGTAATGTATTCCTCGACCTTCTTGTGATTAGCACTGCCCAGAGGACGCGGACCGAACTTCACGATGTCTTTCACATATTGCATGGCGCGATCCCCATCGAACGCTGGTGGCGGACCGGAGTCGGGCGGGAGATTCAGCGTCGGACTGGCCGTCTCCGCGGGAGCGGTCGCGGGCGGAGTGTGAACTTGGGCTTGGGCTTGGGCCTGGGCCTTGTCCTTGTCGCGATCACACGCGAGAAAAGTTAGCGCACACGCCAGCAGAATCCATCGCAGAGAGTTCCGTCCGCTCATTGCGCTTGCTTCGCTTTCCGCGCCTTGCGTTGCTTGGGATGCACCACCCACGCCACGCCGATGCTGACGGCATACAAGGCAATCATAGGAGCGGCGAAAATGCACATGTTTAGGATGTCCGTTGTAGGCGTCACGATAGCCGCGATGATGAAAATAACCAGAATCGAATAGCGGAAGTTCTTCCACATGAATCCGGCGCTGAGGATACCCATCAGCGACAGGAAAAACACGAGAATCGGCATCTCGAAAATCAGCCCCATACCAAGGACGATGCTGAGAAAAAGCGAAGTGTATTCGCCGATCGTGATCATCGGCTGGAATTGGTTGCCGAAGCCGATGAGGAAATCGAGCGCCGCCGGATAGACAATCTTGTAGCCGAAATATCCGCCACAAGTGAACAGCGTGATGGTCGACACCATGAAAGGCACGACGTAGCGTTTCTCGTTGCGATAGAGCCCGGGTGAAATGAACATCCACACCTGGTAGAGCACCAGCGGCGAGGTAAGAAACAGACCGGCAAGGGCCGCAATCTTCAAGTAAAGGTTGAATGGATCGGTCGGATTCAGGTATCCCAGCTTCGCCGGGAAGTGATGCTTTACGAGCACGTCCACGATCGGACGCTGCACGAAGTCGTAGATGCGTTCGACTTTCCACCAACAGGCGAAGAAACCGACGGCTACGGCGGCGATGGAATAAACGATGCGGCGGCGCAACTCCTCGAGATGATCAAGGAAGCCCATGGTCGGCATGGGCTCTTTTTCCTTTTCGCCGCTGTTATCGGCGGCTCCGAGTTCAGACATGCGACTCCTGCGAGGTGGGGGACGGCACCTCATCGGAGGCGGGAAGCGTTTCGGCAGGTTTCGGAGATGGCTCGGTTGTAGCGGCGGCGGTGCCCGCAGCAAAGAGAGGTTCGTCGTCTTCGGGGGCAGCTAACGTGGCAGGCGCTTCGGAGGTGCTGACGCTGGCCTCGATGGGGGCGGCATACAGAGTGCGGCTCGTCGCGCCCTCCGGAGTTGGGCTGGGCGGAAGAATGGTCGGCTTACTCTCAACTTCCAAGTGAGCGATTTCTTGCTCGATCTGCGCCTTGAATTCGTTCGACGCCCGCTTGAACTCGTTCAGATACTTGCCGACCTGGCGTGCGATCTCCGGCAACTTCTTGGGCCCAAAGATGATGAGGGCCAAAAAGAACAGGAAGATCGTCTCAGAAAAGCTCATGCGGTTCATCATACTGCCGGAGCCGGAAAAGCGGCAATCACTTGCGAGACACGGTGATGACAACTTTCCTCGCGAGCGCGCACCGCTTATGATGTTGCCGCCATGCAACTCTGGTTTGCCCGAGGCAGTGAAGTCTCGATCCGCGAACAATTGGTCACGCAGGTTGTGCTCGGAATTCTGAGCGACGACCTGGCGCCGGGGCAGCGACTGCCCAGCACGCGCGAACTAGCGCGGCGGTTCCACCTGCATCCCAACACGGTCAGCGCGGGATATCGCCAGCTCCAGCGCGACCGCTGGGTCGAGTTCCGCCGCGGAAGCGGCGTCTACATTCGCGCCACCAAGCCGGAAATGCCCCCGACTCCGGCACTCGCGCTCGATCAAATGATTGCGCGGCTTTTCCGCTCGGCGCGAAAGCTGGGAGTGTCGCTGCCGGCAGTGCGGGCGAGGCTGCGGCAATGGCTGGAGCTGCAGCCTCCCGATCATTTTCTGCTGATCGAGCCGGACGAGGAACTGCGGCGAATTCTCGCGGCGGAGATCGCACGCGCGGTGAAGTTCCCAGTGCAATCCTGCGGAACGGAGGACTGCCCGAAGACGCCGGAAGGCGGCATCCCGGTCGTGCTGCCCAACCGCGCTGCAACGGTCAAACAACTTCTGCCCGCAGGAACGGAATTGCTCACACTGCAGGTTAGCTCCGTGCCGACCTCGCTGATCGGATACTTACCGGCGCCTGCGGGAACACTGGTGGGCGTGGCATCGCGGTGGGCGGAGTTTCTGAAAGTGGCGCGGGCGGTGCTGATCGCCGCCGGATTCCATCCCGACAGCCTTGTCTTTCGCGACGCTCGAGAAGCGAACTGGCAACGCGGCCTGAAGCAGACGGCCGCAGTGGTGTGCGATTCGCTGACTGCCGCGGAACTTCCTGAAGGCTGCCGCGCGATTCCCTTCTCTTTGTTGTCGGAAGTATCGATCGAAGAACTCCGGCGTTACGAAGAGTTCATCTGCCAGCCAATCGAATCGTTGTGACATTCATATCGGAGGAACTTGTGAAGGAATTGCTCGGGGACACAGCGGTGCGGGCTGCTCGCTATCTGGCCGCGATTGGCGATCGACGAGTGGCGCCGGGAGCTGAGGACGTCGCGCGACTGGAAGCGTTGGGCGGCGCACTGCCGGAGAATGCATGCAATCCGGCAGAAGTTCTGGCGCTGCTCGATGACGTTGGATCGCCGGCAACTGTGGCCACTACCGGCGGCCGCTACTTTGGCTTCGTGATTGGCGGCACGCTGCCTGCCGCTCTGGCGGCAACCTGGCTCGCGGGTGCATGGGACCAGAATGCCTGCATGCGAGTCATGTCGCCCGTGGCTGCCAAGATTGAAGAGATCGTGATGGAGTGGACCGTGGATCTGCTCGGTCTACCACCCGGCTCGGCCATGGGATTCGTCACCGGCACCACGATGGCAAACTTCTCGGCCCTGGCCGCCGCACGCTCGGCGGTGCTCAAGCGCTCCGGGTGGAACGTCGAAGAAGATGGAATGTTCGGCGCTCCCGAAATTCGGATCGTGGTGGGCGAAGAAGTTCACGTCTCCGTGCTAAAGGCTTTGTCGATGCTGGGTCTCGGCCGGTCCCGTGTGGTCAAGGTTCCCACAGACGGGCAAGGACGCATGCGAACCGACGCTTTGCCAGTTCTCGACGAACACACTGTGATCTGCATTCAGGCGGGAAACGTGAATACCGGGGCCTTCGATCCCGCGATCGAAATCTGCGCGCGGGCTCGTGACGCGGGAGCATGGGTGCACGTGGATGGCGCTTTTGGGTTGTGGGGTGCCGTCTCGCCACTGTACGCGCCGCTGCTCGAGGGCGTAAGCGCAGCCGATTCCTGGGCGATTGACTGTCACAAGTGGCTGAACGTTCCACAGGATTCAGGAATCGCGGTGGTGCGCGAGCCAGAGCATCTTCGCCGAGCAATGTCATGGGGAACGGCGGCGTATCTGACACCCAGCGCCGGCCGGGAGCCCAGCCACTACACGCCAGACTCGTCGCGGCGAGCACGCGGAATCGAATTGTGGGCCGCCATGCGGTCGCTGGGACGAAGCGGGTTGCGGGAAATGATCGAGCGCAATTGCCGTCAAGCCCGACTCTTTGCCGACCGCCTGCGCGCAGCAGGTTTCGCGGTGCTGAATGATGTGGTCTTGAATCAAGTGCTCGTGTCGTTCGGCAGCCCGGAGCAGACTCGCGGCGTCACCGCCGAGATCCAATCTGACGGAACCTGCTGGTGTGGCGGCACGCTGTGGCATGGGCACACAGCGATGAGAATCTCGGTCTCCTCCTGGGCCACGACGGACGAAGAGGTCGAACGTAGTGCGGCCGCGATGATCAGGATCGCGAAGGCTGTCAAGCAGTAGCCACTCCTCAGTGGTGGCTGCATCGGAAATCTCTACCACGAAGGACACGAAGTATCACGAAGGAAGTCCCAACGAATTGAAGTTCCTCGCGACACTTCGTGGTCATAGATTTTCTCTCCCGGTCTCACTCTGAGACCTTCATGTGACACTTGAGAAAGCGTCCCAGACCTGCCTGTTAAACCGACGGATATCCCTTACGCTGAACCTACTTAAGTCTAAAGGAGGTACGGCGTGAGGAAGCTCGTTGCCTTTTGTCTGCTCGTGGTGCTGTCTTTGCCGGTTGCCGCCGTTGACGGGCAGCACGTGAAGTATGTGGGCGGTACGGCGCCGGGTCTCAAGGCGGGAATTGTCGGCAGGCTCGACACGACTTCCGAGACGTCGCTGACGTTCGAGTACGCGGGAAACAGGCTAACGATTCCGTACGCGTCCATCGAGTCGTTCGATTACTCCAAGGAAGTAGCGCGGCATCTGGGAGTGTTGCCCGCGATTGCAGTCGCCCTGGTCCGGATACGCCAGCGCCGACATTTCTTTCGCATTTCCTATCGTGGCCCCAACGACGTAGCGCAGGTCGCCATTTTCGAGCTGCCAAAGCACCTGCCGCGGACTCTCCAAGCAGTACTGGATGCTCGCAGTCCCCATACCGACAAGTCGTGCAAGCCCTGCATTTCCGGCGACGGCCAGAATTGACAGGCGTTTGTTTTCAGCACGCCCCCCACTTTGCTGTGACACTCCAGAAACTGTCCCACGCGCGCCACCGTTGCCAGAGCACCGGTTCTACGATGCGTTCATGGAAAACCTGCGGACCATCTACTCGCTGGTGGTGCTGCTCGCTGTGGCTTCCAGCGCAGACGCGCAGTCGGGAGACTGGCAGGTTCTGAAAGGCATTCCGGCGGGGACCAAAATCAAGGTCACGCTTAAACACAGCCGCACGTTCGGCCACTGCGAACTTGAAGAAGTGACCGACGAGTGGCTGGGTTGCTATTTCACTTCCCTGGGATCTCGAGAATATGCGCGAGACGACATCCGAGAGGTACGCCTGGGCCACCACAGCGCACGGACCGGGTTGGCCGTTGGCGCTGGCGCCGGGGCGATTCTGGGAGCAGCCAACGGCAGTGCTGGCGCGGCTGGCCGGGTTCTCGGAGTGGTCATCCTTGTGCCGGTGCTTGGGGGTATCGGCGCTGGAGTGGGCGCGGTTGTGGACCCGTTTCTCCATGGCAGGACCGTGTATCGCAGCCCGGATTCCAAAGCTGCCAACGCGGCGGATAAGCCTCAATCTTCAACTCCACGAAAAGGACCGAGCAACATGGAATCTCCGGTCGAGAGGTGACGATGAAACACAAAGAAGGATTGCTATTTCTGTTGGCACTGTTTTTTCCGTATTCGACTGCACTGGCGCAAACGGGAGACTGGCAGGCGGTCGAAAACCTGCCGCGGCGAAGCCTGATTTCCGTGGAAGACATGCACCACACGATCCACGGCACCTGCCGCTTTCAAGGTGTAGTCGACACGCAACTGCTCTGCGAATACGGTTCGCACGCCTTTGACTCAAGCGAGGTCGCGTTTCGTCGGGAAAGTATTCGAGCGGTCCGCCGGGAACATAACAGCACGTTGATCGGAATGGCCATCGGTGCAGGTTCGGGGGCGGTGATCGGAGCGGCTCGCGATTCGACTCCGGGGGGCGGGCGCGGAGGCTCGGCGCTCGTGGGTGCGGGCATCTTTGGTGGCCTTGGCGCCATTGCAGGCTCAGACAATGGCCATTTCCACTTCTCCCACGGCACAGTCATTTATCACAACCCCGATGACAAGAATCGAACGGAAGGGACGGCACAAGCACAAGATCGAGAGTCCGAAGGTGGAATCGCCGCCGCGGACCGGATCGGCGTTGCTCGGAGCCAGTACGCGCAGACCAACGATTTGACGCCGGGCGCAAGCGACCACATCACGCTGGCCCAGTCCTCCCGCCGCGGGCCGGGCGTTCCGTTTCCGCGGCGTGGCGGATATCCCCGGGCCGGATACGGCGGCATGTGGATGTCAGAGGGCAGCGGACGTCACGCTCTGATCGGGGCCTTGATCGGATTTGGAATGGGAGCAGCCATCGTCGCAAAGGGAAACGGAGGCGTGCGTGCGTCGCTCGCGTTCGGGACTCTGGGAGCAGGGATCGGCGCCGCCATGGGCTTTACTATCCCACCCCTTCCCTCCCGGAATCCTTACCAGCATGGGTGGCCTGACCCGGACGAAGACGAATGGGGTTCCCGGGCTAAACCAGTACCGACCAAACCAGAGGCGACCCGCCAAACAGCTGCCCTACAGCCTGCCCCGTCCCAATCGGCGGCCGACATGGAGGATCCTCATCCGCTTCCGGGAGATGCGCCCTAGAAACGGTTGCCATTTCGGGCCGGAAAGGAACCCCCTGGGCCCCCTCCTGCATCACATAGCTAGCCCGGTTTCCGGGATGGTTACCAATGGTGACCATCCCGGTCCAAGGCAGTCTAACGGTGGTGGTATACTGCGGGTATTCAGCGCGGTAGCTGGGGTGGAAGTAAGCCCTCAACGAAGGAAATCTCAAGATGGCTCGTAGTTCTCGCCGATCACTCTTCCTGGTAGTTTTTTTTCTCCTTGCCTGTGGCTTCCTCGGAATTCTGTTTGCCCAGCATTCCGGCCAGCAGTCCGGACTCTCCGAGTCGGAAGTCAAGGACAGCATGAAGCAGTTCACCGATGTCTACTCGATCATCGAGGAGAACTATGCGGAACCGGTGAACGCGGATAAGGCCATCTACAACGGGGCGATTCCGGGTATGCTGCACGCGCTCGATCCGCACTCGAATTTCTTCGATCCCAAATCGTACGCGCTCATGCGCGAAGACCAGCGCGGCAAATATTACGGCGTGGGCATGACCGTCGGCCCGCGCAACAACAAAGTCATCGTGATCTATCCCTTCGTCGGCACGCCCGCCTACAAAGCCGGCATTCATCCTGGCGACGTGATCATCGCGGTGGATGGCAAGTCGACGGAAAACATGAGCACCGGCGACGTTGCCGATTTGCTGAAGGGGCCCAAGGGCACGACAGTTCACATCAGCATCTCGCGCGAAGACGTCGAGAAGCCGATGGAGTTCACGCTGGTACGCGACGAAATTCCGCGTTACAGCGTCGAACCACATTTCCTGATCAAGCCCGGCATCGGATACGTGCACGTCAACGGTTTCAACGAGACGACGGAGCACGAAGTTTCCGACGCTCTTGATCAGTTCGGCGACATCAAGGGATTGATCCTCGACCTGCGCGGCAACCCAGGCGGCCTGCTTAGTGAGGGCGTTGGCGTCGCTGACAAGTTCCTAAAGAAGGGTCAGCTCATCGTCTCCCATCACGGACGCGCCTCTGCCGAGAAACGCTACATCGCGCAGCACGGCAACGGCGGGAAAGAATATCCGATCGTTGTGTTGGTGAACCGGCTGACGGCATCCGCAGCGGAGATTGTTTCCGGAGCAATTCAGGACCACGACCGCGGCCTGATCGTGGGCGAAGTCACGTTCGGCAAGGGTCTGGTGCAGACCGTGTATCCGCTGTCGGAGAATACCGGCCTGGCGCTCACCACGGCGCACTACTACACTCCGAGCGGACGCCTGATCCAGCGCGACTACAGCAACGTTTCGCTTTACGATTACTACTACAACCGCGACAGCGCCGAGAGTTCCAACACAGCCAATCGTGAAGTGAAGCTCACCGACAGCGGACGCACGGTGTACGGCGGCGGCGGCATCACTCCCGACGTGACCATTCCTCCGATAAAAACCAACCACTTCCAAGATACGCTGCTGCAGCACTACGCGTTCTTTAACTTCGCCAAGCGCTACGTGGTGAACCACCATCCCACAAAGGGCTTTGAGGTGGACGACGCGACTCTGCAGGATTTCCGCAAGTCCCTGGACGAAGCCAGTATTGCTTACACACAGGCTGACCTGATCGACAACAACGACTGGCTCCGGGCAAACATTAAGGCTGAGATCTTCGTCGATGCGTTTGGCCAGGATGAAGGCATGAAGGTGCGTGCCGAATCTGACCCGGAAGTGATTAAGGGACTTGAGCTTCTGCCCCAGGCAAAAGCTCTGGCCGACAACGCCAAAAAGATCGTGGCCGAGCACAACGCGGCCCCGGTGTTCAACCGGTAAAGAACTAACTAGTTTCTCCAAGGCCCGGACCGTTCCGGGCCTTTTCTCGTGTTTCCTTCGTGCCTTCGTGACCTTAGTAGTGAATGCTCTTGAGCACCTACAGGTTCATTGACTTCACCCTCCCGCCATGTGAAAATTCGCGCCAGAGGCTGCTTTTTGGGGATAATCGCAAAGGCGCAAATCATCTTCCCCACTGGCGAGATCTGAACCGCACAAGATGGATCTTTTTCAATATCATGAGAAAAGCGCGGGACGGTCGCTCGCCCATGGGCTCGGGCTGAGGTTGGATTGAAACCGGCTGTTCTGGTTGGTGCCGAAGTGCTGGCCGTCATCGCGGCGTGGACCGACTTACGCAGCCGCCGTATCCCAAACTGGCTGACGGTGCCCGGTTTGTTCGTTGGCATAGCCGCGAATGTTGTAGTTGGCGGCTGGGGCGGGTTGAAGGCTTCCCTGCTGGGCGCGGCGCTCGGCTTGGTGTTGCTGTTGCCGTTCGTGCTGCTGCGCAGTCTTGGTGCGGGCGACTGGAAGCTCGCCGGCGCTTTGGGAGCGTTTGCAGGCCCGGGCGTGCTGGTCGATCTGCTGCTGGGATCGGTTTTCGTGGCCGGGCTGATGGCTGTGGCCCTGGTGATCTACAAAGGACGAACGCGGCAAACGATTCGCAATATCGGGCACATCTTGATTTCGCTCGTGACTTTCAGGCTGCCGGGAACCCAGGTTTCGCTCGATAATCCGGAGTCGCTGAAAGTGCCGTACGGCGTGGCGCTCGCGTTCACGGTAATGCTCTATGGGGTTCTCTGGAAGATCGGAGTTGTGGCCTAGGATGCCGGATTCCGCACGATCGATTCTTCGCAGGCTTGGCAGCGAAACGCGTGGCGCCGAGATCGCGGAGGCTGCGGCCGTTCTGCCCCTCATGTTCATGATGATTCTGGGCATCTTCTGGTTCGGGCAGGCTTTCAGCATGTATGGGACGATTACGCGGGCCGCCCAGGATGGCGCGCGCGCCGGAGCCGCCCCTTATTGCGCAACCTGCGGCACCGCCGCGCAACCCGGGGTAAATGCGTTCAACGCGGTGCAAGCAGCCCTGACGATCGCTAAGCTGAACCCCAACAATGCACAGCCCCTCTCGCCGCAGCCAGTTCTTAACTCATGCGCCACCGACGGCGGCACCGTGCCCTGCGACGGAACCGCCGGCAGTCATATTTGCGTGCAAAGCCAGGTCCAATTGTCACCGACGGTCGGCGGCGCGACCGGAGTGTGCGGAATTTCCGTCACCTTTCGATACCCGTTCCGGTTCAAGCTTCCCTTCACTTCTCTGAACAACCAACAGATCTGGTTAACGGCGACTGCCCGCGCGCGCATGGAGACTCAGTGAAGGGACATCGAATGAAGGCGCAACGAGTGAGCGGCAGACGAGTGAACGATTCACTTCGTCTCCGAAGTTGGCGCACCGCGGTCGGGCGGCTTGTGTGGCGCGATGACCGTGCCGCTCAGTTGGTGGAGTTCGCCGTTGCCCTGCCGTTACTCGTGGTGTTCGTGGTGGGGATCTTCGATTTCAGCAGCGCGTACACATTGAAGCAGAAGCTGACTAATGTCGCGCGCGATGCGGCACGCGTGGCCGCAGCCGATCCGGCCAACGATGTCGCCCAGCCCTCCGGCATCCCTGCATCGGTCAGCGACGCATTCTGGGTAGTGGATAACTATCTCATCGCCAACAAGATCAACGACTGTGGCATTAGCGTCAGCAGACACTCTTTCGCTGCACCAGCAACGTGGACGTTCTCAGGAACCGGCAGTGGCTGCGTGGGAACGGGTTTGGTCCTTGCCATCAACCGCGGATACTATTTCCCGGCGACTGGTGGAGACGCGCCAGCTCTACTGACTTGTGTGCCGCAAGAACCAGCGGGAGGCCCCCAACCGGCGGTCATCTCCACTTGTGTCAGCATTCAGTATGCCTACCAATGGCGGTTCGGCCGGGCAGCGAGCTTGTTGGGGTCGACGGTGGCCTTGCCGACGAAGATCAGTGCAATCGCGGTATCGATGAACGAGAACTGAGGAACTATGAAGCCGCCGGCAATTCGCAGATCTCACTATTTGCTCCCCGCGCGTCGCGAGGAACACGGCATCACCATGGTACTGGTTGCAATCGCCATGGTGGCCATCATCGCCATGGCGGCTCTGTCGATCGATGTCGTCACGCTTTATCTGGCAAAAGAGGAGGCGCAGCGCGCCGCCGATGCGGCTGCACTCGCCGCTGCCAGAATGATCTCACTTTCCGGTATCACAGGCGATCCAAGGAATTCCACTGGGTATTGGGGGGCAATTTGCGGTGGATTGGGGAGTCCTGCGAGCCAGGCAGCCAGTGCGGTGGCAACGCAAAGTACAGTTGGGTCCATCGCTCCTTCGGTGTTGAACGTAAACTATTCGGCCGGCGGCAGTGCGCCGACGCCAGACTGTTCCAAGTTAACCTTCACCTCTGGGGTGAACAACCCGTTGGTCACGGTGCAACTCACGCGCGCCAGCCTGCCAACGTTCTTCTCTCGCATCTGGGGAAACACGGGCAATTCGGTAAGCGCCACGGCCACAGCAGAGGTCTTTAATCCCTCCGACTCCGGCAACGTCGGCAACGTCGTCACGGGGACAATCACTCCAGTGCAGCCTCGCTGCGTGAAGCCGTGGATCGTACCGAACAAGAACCCGCTGAATCCAAGTGTGGGTGGCTTTTGCGACCAAACCGGTGGGCCGTGCAACACCTTGGTTGGAACGGCCGACGGATCGATCACGAACGGGGGAATCTCGCTCGGCGGCACGAGCGCCAACGGCGTGATCGGCGAGACATTTTGGTTGGAGCCCGACTGCACGGCCGCCGGCGGCACATGCGGGCTACGGAATACTCCGCCGGTGGCAAACTACTACTCAGCGGCTTCCAAGGGAGCACAAAGGTTCCTTAAACCGCCTCCGAGCGTGGAGTACCTGCCCGGTGAAACTAGAGGCGTCGCTCCCGTATCTGTTCCATCATGCAGCTCAGGAAGACCCTATGAAGAAGCAATCGCGGGCTGTGATCAGTCAACCGTCTACCAGTGCGGGGTGCAAAGTTCTAACCAAGTCGACCTCAATGAAAACCCCGGCTTAGGCACTAAGGATACGATGAGTGGTGTCAAGTGCCTGATCCACGAGACGGACCAGACGATCCTCGCACCCTCCGGCCAGGACGCCCTCGACGTAACGGCCTTCCCGTTCCAGATCTTTCCTGGAACCAATAACCCGTTGGCCAAGGCTGGCTTAGCGGGTACTACCCCCATCACCAGCAGTCCTTCGATTGTCTCCCTGCCGATCTATGACTCAACCAATACGATTGGGGGAACGGGCACGAGCCCGGTCACCATTGTCGGGTTCCTCCAGGTCTTCATCAACTGGGTCGACCAGTATGGAAACGTCAAGGTGACGGTCCTGAATGTTGCAGGATGCAGCAACGGCAGCGGCCAGCCCGTCGGTACCGCAGTCGCCGGATCCTCTCCCGTCCCAGTGCGCCTGATCACGCCTCCGTAGACGCACGGGCGCACTCTGTTGTCTTCCTGCTTGGAGGTCCTAACCGAAGGACACTACTGGTCCGGCGCATTCTCTTCGGGCGGAGTTTTCATTTCGGGCTGCTGTTGGGGAGCAACTTGCGGGGGCGGACCGGTATGGGGCGGCACTTGCGGCGGCGGTCCACTCGACTCATCGTCATCGGAGTCGTTGTTTCGCACTGGAGGCAGTGGCGTTGGGCCACCCTCGGTGCGTGCGCTCAGGATGACGCGATCCAGTTGCCTCGGATCGTTGGCCGCGCTCAGAATCAGAAAATTGAACTTGGAACCGTTCAGCAGCCGGGCCATAACTTCGGGCGCAGGCGCAGGCGCAATGTCAACCACAACTCTTTCCTGCTCCGCCCCGGCGGCGATGGCCACCTGCGCGCCGGTACGCTGCTGCACCGCGAACAATACTTCCGACAAGGTTGCCTTGTTGGCTTTGATGGCCAGCAGTCCATCGCGAAAAGACACCTCAAGCGTCGGTTGAGCGGGCGTCTGAACTCGTTCCGCTCCGGTGGTGTAATTGGCAGCCACAAGGCCGGGACGCGCCGCAGGTGCGGAAGCAGAATCATTGACTCCTGTGGAAGTGTCGGGCGCGCCACCGACTACTTTGATAATGATCGTCCGGCCGTAAGGAAAAACCTGGTAAGACTGCGCCGTCTTCAAATCGAGCACGACACGCGTGACCGGGGGCTTCGCCTGAAACAAGCCAACGCGCACATCCTTCACTTCTCCGCGATTAACGGATTGACTGCGCAACTGATTGCCGGGAACGGCATTGGGAAAGTCCACCACCAAGCGATCGGGCCCGGTCAGAACCTGCGTTTGCGGTACCAGCCGGTCGCTGGCTTCGACCTCAATCTCGACCGCATCTTTACTGCCGAGCACCTTGACGCTGCGAACCGAGGTCTGCGCCTGCAAAGACGGTCCCCAGGCGGCCAGCGGCACGCAGAGTCCAGCCAGCAGCAGCCGACTGACAACGATTCGAGGGAACCTACACATGAATGCCTGCGCCCGGGCCGCCGCCTGATTGTAGCGGGATGGCTCTAGCGCGATTGTAGCAGTCGTCACCCGGTGGGGGGCTTACGTTAGGACTAGAACTGCGGGATTGGGACCGTTTCGGCACATCGAGTGCTGACTGGCGAGATTTGCTCCGCACGGCTGTGGTTTGAGGCCCACGCCTGAGGTCCGAGAGCTAATGTGTGAGCGGCCTGAGGATCTCCCCTAACACATCGGTCTGGTCCGAAACGCGCTCCAGGTGCGGATTCTTCTCGCCCTCGTGATAGCTCACGGAATAGGTCTTGAAGAACTGCGCGTTCTCGACCAGCAACTCGATTGCCTGATCGCTTCCCTGCGCCGCTCTCAGCGCTGCATGCAGCACTGGAGGAGACCATTTCCTCCCGTTGACCGCCACCAGCTTCATGCCGGGACCGAGACCCGCTTGATAGGCCGGGGATTCCACGATGACGTCACCGAGTTTGCCATCTTCACCGACGGTGAATCCCAACGAATACGAGAAGTCCGCGAACTTGGCCAGCTTCTCGATTGCCTTCGTCAACGAATTCGGCTGGTCGTTGTAAATCAGCTTCCACCCGCCGCGCTCAATGCCGCCCAGCGGCGCATGGGTACTCGTGGCTCCCACGCGATCGCGCAGAAGTTTCGCCCAGGCATAAGGCACAAGGTCATTCAGCGCGCGCACCACGTCGTCGAACGTATACGGGACTACTTTGGGCGGACCGCTTTCGCCGCCGTGGAAGCGGCGGCAAAAATCATTCAGCGAGCGCTGGCCGCGGGTCTGCTGTCGAATGATTCCATCCACCTCCAGCCAAATCAGTTCGCCCTCGGGATAGTAGTCGAGACCCCGCCGCCAGTTCTGCCATTGCGATCCCATCATGCGCAAAGTCTGCACCGAGCGCGCCGTGTCTTCGAGAGGCCGCCACTGCCGGCCCGCGCGATGATCGAGTTCGGCAGCGGTTGCCGCCAGCGCTTCACGATATTGCTCGTCGGTCCACAATCCGCTTCGCGCTGCCAGCACCGTGCCGAGATATTGAGTCAAGCCTTCGTACACCCACAACAAATCGGCGACCATCGGCTCTTGATAATTCGGAGTAGCCAGACCTGCGGGTCGTCGGTACTTGCCATTCCACGAGTGGGTGAACTCGTGCGGTACAAGATCCGCGAACAGCATGTGCAGATTAGGATCGAGCAGGGCGCGCTCCGATTCGACACTGTCGTTTGATTCGTGGTGTTCGAGACCGTGTCCGCCGACCTGATCACTCAAGGTGAGAAGGAAGTGATACTCGCGATAGTGACGCGCTCCGAACAACGCTCCCGTCTCCGCAACCAGCTTCTGATAAGCGGAGACATCCGCCGGGGTCATGGCCAAGTCGGACTCGGCGTCGGCGACCAGATCCATCCCGTGAACCGGAGTCTCACCCGGCCTAGTCAGTTCGATTCTCCGGTAGTGAATTCCGGCGATGAGCGGCGAATCGACCAGTGTGGTAAGAGAAACGGGCGCAAATTCGACGGAGTCACCGGTGGCGTGCGCCCCTGGCAAAGCAGTGCCAAACTTCCATCCTACGGGCAGTGTAACCGACGGCGCGAAGGTGACGTCATCGGACCGCGCGCCCTTCGGATAGAGCACTACGGCGTTCCAATTCAAATCGAGGATATTGCTTGAAGCCGCCGGGCCGCGTGCTCCGGCACTGTCCAACGTAGTGATCGCGTCGAGCGATACGTCGATGGATGTGACGCCGGCGGGAACACTCACGTGGAATTCGTACATGTCGATCGGATCGCGCTGCCACGAGAGCGCTTGGCCCGACGCCTCCATGCGAATTCCGGTGAGCGCGCCGATCGGTCCGCTGGGACGATGATTGCCCGGAATCCATTGGGGAAACACGAGCGACGTCTCGCCGGGGCGGACGGGAATCTGCAAGTGCGCGTGATAGAGATTTCGGGGAGCGTCCGTAAGATCAACATGCAGCCGGATGGCCTGGGCCATGAGGCTCGGCCCGAAAGAAACGCACAACAGACTTGACGAAATCCAGGCTCCCAGCGAACGTATGCCCACAGAACGCACCAGAACCTCCCACGCGACGCGAATGCAGAAGGCTATCGAAAGAGGTGAATCAGCGCAACTTGCGCGGGAAGGGGAACGTCAGAGTCTTCCGCTGTTGATGGACAAACAGCAAGCGGAGAGCCGTCTCTGCAGAGCTAGGTTCTGGCGAACCTGTGGCGAGTCATCCAACAAGTGATGGCCAAGCCAGAGGCGAGTAACAACCACGTGCCGGGTTCGGGGACTTCGCCCCCTCCGCCGCCACCAGGAGCGCAGGGGTCACCCTTCTTCTTCTTACCGCCGCTGACGCCTTTCGGTTTCTTGCCGGGTCCGCAAACGCCCGGAAGCGGTGGTGGAGCGATCGGAACCCAAGTTCCGGGACCGAACGGATCATACAAACCCAATGGCGGAGCCGGCCCCAGGCCCGGCACTCCGGGACGGTTCAGCAAGGCGGACTGGAACGGCACAGGAGGATTCTGAACGGCCGTCCCAGGCGCAGGTTGGACAGGCTCCTCAAACTTTACGGCCGGCGGCTCGGACGACGAAGTCGCCTGCTGCGGAACTTCTTCCACGCGATTCGCACAGCGAGTGCGCGCAGTGATCTTGCCATCGGTGATCACCGTCTCGCCCTTCTTGAGTTTGATTCTGCGCCGCGTCCAGTAGACCTTATTGCCGATGCGATAAGAAATGTAGGCCGTGCGGGCCAAAACCAGGCGGACGACTCGAGCGTGGTCGTAATCGAATCCCGCATAGTGCGCCCTGACAACCGGGTCATGATCAGCCGCCCACTTCAGTTCGGCCACGTCCTTTACTCCGCCGGGCACGACGGAATACGGATACACCGGACGATCTTCCATCGTGCGTAGCGTCTCCTGCTGGGTAAGCAAGAGCAGATTCCGGCTGGCCTCGGCCGCTTGTGTTTCCGGTAGAACCGACCGAGACGAACGGAACAGCGACGGACTCAAATAGTGCAGGGCAACTGAGGAGAAGCCGAAGCCCAAAGCAATAAGGACAACAACCAGCAGGACACGCCGAATGCGGCGATTCCGACGATGACGGCTCGTCCGGCGGCGCCGAAACACCCTCTCAACGCCACCTGCCTCCGATTGACTCACACCCTACCTACCTTTAGCGGCCAGCCTATGGGTTCTGGGCCGAGAGACACTTCTACTGCACTCACCTGATGCAGTTGGAGTGCCATTGCCGGACGCTCAATCCCCCTCGAAACACAGGAGATCGGGGCTCTGATGGCCACCATGCTACCAGACAGTGCAGGGGTTTGCACAAAATATGTTCCGGCTTGCTGCAAGCGCCCAGAGGTCCTCGGCTGCTGCTCGCGACCTCACGCACGCAACTGAGGTTACCCCACGGTTGGGCCATTCCAGTTGAACCGAAAACGGTGGTACTATGTCGCCTGCTTACGAAGGTAAACCCTATGCGAGTAAAACGCTCCTATCTTGTCCTGCTTGTGGCGCTCATGGCGCTGGTTCTGGCGAACACTGCATCCGCAACGTCCGTCACCATGAAGTTCGAAGGACAACATCAACTCTACTATTTCTCGATCAACGGCAACACGACCTTCACGCCGCTGATGTGCGACGCCTACGACAACCTTGTCCACTTGGGCGAGACTTGGACTGCAACTGCTTCACCGTTTCTGCAAGGCATCGCCAGCAGCATGTTCGGTCCGTCGATGACGATGGACTACAAAGCTGCGGGGCTGATCTTCAAGAGCATGCTCGCGGGCACACTCACTATCAGACAGGCGCAGTGGGCGGTGTGGGGATTGTTTTCGACCAACGCACAGAATAACTCGCTTTTCACAACCTACGGTGGCGGCGCCACCGACGCCGCCTATCTGCTTCTGGCGCAGACCGCGCCCAACAGTGCCTACAACGGACTGGTGCTCTACACTCCTCTTGGCGCCAAGCCTGGCACGGGACCACAGGAGTTCATCGGCTTCAGCGCCGTTCCCGAGCCCGGCACCCTGACCCTGTTCGGCACTGGCCTGATTGTTCTCGCGGGCGCGATTCGGCGCAAGTTTGCCAAAGCATAAGATCTGTCCGGCTTCACCCTTCTCAACGCATCACACCTCACCTCACCGC